>OGHW01000496.1_pt1 | contig 43908 bp, 44 predicted proteins | sample 1571641 | NCBI WGS metagenome assembly OGHW01 (sample SAMEA2582066, study PRJEB24529) | metagenome | biome: Human gut stool | place: China | collected 2011 | reverse complement strand
AAGGTAACACTGTAAACTTCAAGAATACTGTGATTATCGCAACTTCAAACGCAGGATTTGGCTATGAAGCTAACTTGACAGAAGATGCTGATAAACCAGAACTTATGGATCGTTTGAAACCTTACTTCCGTCCAGAATTCCTTAACCGTTTCAATGCTGTCATCGAATTCTCACACTTGAGCAAAGAAGATCTTTCTAAGATTGTAGACCTTATGTTGGTTGAAGTTAACAAGACTCTTTCTAAGAAAGACATTGACTTGGCAGTTAGCGAAGCTGCTAAAGAATACATGACTGAAGAAGGCTACGATGAAGTCATGGGTGTTCGTCCACTCCGTCGTGTGGTTGAACAACAAATCCGTGACAAAGTCACAGACTTCCACTTGGATAACCTTGATGCTAAACACCTAGAAGCTGATATGGAAGACGGTGTCTTGGTTATCAAAGAAAAAGATGCTAAATAAAAAGCATAAAACCTCCTAATCCTATTTATGAAGCAGAGATGTTAGATATCTCTGCTTTTCTTTTTTATAAATTTTTTAGACTTTCCTTGGGTGCTAGGGACGGAAGCGACTTCCTACCGGAATTCCATTCCTAAGATTTGAGCCTGAGTCTCAAATCTTCCGAGTGATAGAAGCAATATTGCTTCTATCACTTTTAGCACAGGGGAAAGTCTAGTTTGGGGTAGTAGGAAAATCTAGCACCAATCTTTACGAAAATGAGATAAAACTCTTTTAATTATAATAATCTAAAAACTAATTTAGATTTAGATTCTATTTTCAAGAAAGCGTTGACAACGCATTCATATAGCTATATAATTTTTGTGTAAAATTAAATTTTAGTGAGTAATTTCTTGGGTTTAATATTACAATCTTTTGTTATTTGTAAGGAGAAATAATGTTAAAAGTAGTTTTATGGATTTTGGCTATTCTATTTCTTGTAGGAGTAGCAATGTTGAACCCCCTAATTGCAGCTGGGATTGTAATTTTAGCACTGTTGGTCCAGTTGTTTTTGAAGAAGTAGGAGAATGTGAATGAAATTAGTTAAAAAGTTTTTTAAAACAAAGATTTTACTTTGGAAAGTAGTAGGTATTGGACTTATTGCTTTACTGGGATTAGTTTTTGGATTATATATTAGTTTTTCTACAGCAAACAGTGAATCGAACCAAACTACTAATACATATTCAACTATAAAGAAAATTGAAAAAGTTCAAGAAGTAGTTTTGTTAAATGTTGGTATACAGAAGGTCAAAACAATTAAAGATAATACAAAGTTATTTGGGACTAAATTTGTAATTCCTGGTTCTGAAAAGAGAGCAATTATCATTCTTAACTATACTGCAAAATTCGGTATCAAAAAAGGTGTTTCTATTAGTAAAGAAGGTGAACACCATTATCTTGTGACTTTGTCTAAATTTGAACCCATTGGTGTAGGACTAGATAAAGAGAGCCCTTATAAATTATATGACACTAGTGGGGGAATCTTGAGTGCATCAACTCCTAATATTGATACTGGTAAGGCAGTTGCAGAAGGATTTTCTAACAAGGAACAGGAATCTTATTTAAACGAGCACAGAAGTATAATAGAGGAATCAGCAGAAAAATATTATACTTCGCTAATCAAATCAATCGATTCAGAAGCAACAGTAACATTACAAAGTAAAAAATAATTTTAGGAGAAAATACTATGAAAAAATTAATTGCATTTATTCTTTTATTATTCGTTGGTACTACATTGGTGGGGTGTCAAAGCGATAGTAAGACATCAGAAGGCAATCCTAAGGTAAAACAATCAAATATTAAGTCTGATAAATCAGATCCTTTCCAAAAACTTATTGATGGCTCTAAATCTACAGATGAAATTTATGTTACTGATGATATTACTGTAGGCAAAAAAGGTGATGTTGAGCCGGGAATATATGATATTGAAGTTACGGGTGGTTCAGGGAATATTTTAGGAACAAGAAAGTCTGAAGATGGTCTTTTTATAAACTTTGTCGCAGGTGCAGTTGGAAATATTACAAATGATGCATCAAAGATTAGACTTATTTTATTTGATGGAGATACTCTTCAATTACAAAATATTTCTAAAGTAAAATTTAATGCAGTACCTAAGGAAGTTGAGCCAAGTAATGAACTTGGTCAGGGAGAATTTATTGTAGGTAGAGATATTAAGGAAGGAACCTACAAATTAAGTACTAACGTTAATCTTAATCCAGAATTTAGCAATCTTGGTTGGAGTATCACCATTGAAGATTTAGATTCAAACACTTCAAAAAGCCAAGAATATAATCCAAGCAATACAGATGTTGTTGTTAAATTAAAGAACAATCAAGTCCTAAGTATTAATTATAGTGGATATGACGAGTCAACAAAGGCTGATGACGCTAAATTGATTTTTACAGAATACAAGTAGTTGTCGATTTTTCATTAACACAAAAAGGTAAGTAGCTTCATGCTACTTACCTTTATTCTTTATCCTCACCTTGATACTTTTGCAAGCGTTCTTGGATGATGTTGAGTCGGGGTTCGAGGTCTTTCTTGAAGACGCGTGTTTTATAGTTAAGGTCTTGTTTGATGTCAGCAAGTACCAGGTTTTGTTCCTTGATGATGTCAAGGTTACGTTTGATATTGTCCAAATCGTAGGAGATGTTTTCTCGAGATTGGTTAAGGTCTAGGAGTTCTTCCTTGATGTCTTCACGTCTTGTGTAAGCGTAGTAGGCACCATAGGCGAGGGCTCCAAGAGCTAGATAGCGTCCGATTTTCATTCTGTTACCTCTTTAGCAATGCTATCGGCAAGGTTGGCAAGGGCAGCAAAGTCAGGTTCATGTTCATCAAAGCTCATGTGGATACCGTCGTCTGCACCATAACGAGGAACGAGGTGGATGTGGGCGTGGAAGACGGTTTGCCCAGCAACTTCTTCGTTGTTATTAAGGATATTCATGCCGATTGCTCCAGTTGTTTTTTGCACGGCACGGGCAATTTTTGGAACACGGCTAAAGACAGTCTCAGCAGTCTCAGCAGACATTTCCAAAATGTTGCGAACGTGTTCTTTAGGAATAACCAAGGTATGTCCTTTTGTAGCTTGAGAAATGTCGAGGAAGGCTAAGACCTTGTCGTCCTCGTAGACTTTTGATGATGGGATTTCCCCAGATATAATTTTACAGAAAATACAATTATCCATAATAACGACCTTTCCATGAGTTTTTGTTATAATAGATTATATCATACCAAAGAGAGAAAAGATAATGCTTAAATTAGAAAAGGTTACGGGTGGTTACGCCAATATTCCCGTCCTAAAAGATGTGACCTTTGAGGTGGCTGATGGTGAATTGGTTGGTCTCATTGGTCTTAATGGTGCTGGGAAATCAACAACAATTAACGAGATTATTGGTCTCTTAACACCTTATGGGGGACAGATTGCCATTGATGGGTTAACCATTCAGCAAGATTCAGCCAGCTATCGTCAGAAGATTGGTTATATCCCTGAAACCCCAAGTCTCTATGAGGAGTTGACGCTTCGTGAACATTTGGAAACGGTGTTGATGGCCTATGGTCTTGATGTGACTGAGGGGATGGCACGTGCGGACAAGTACCTTAAGCTCTTTCGTTTAGATGAAAAATTAGATTGGTTCCCGACTCAGTTTTCAAAAGGGATGAAGCAGAAGGTCATGATTATCTGTGCCTTTATTGTGAACCCAAGTCTTTTCATTGTTGATGAACCCTTCTTGGGCTTGGACCCCTTGGCAATCTCAGACTTAATTGAGCTTTTGGCTGAGGAAAAAGCTAAGGGCAAGGCAATTCTCATGTCTACACACGTTTTGGATTCAGCTGAGAAGATGTGCGACCGATTCGTGATTTTGCATCATGGACAGGTCTTAGCCCAGGGAACTATTGAGGAGCTCCGTCAGACTTTTGGCGATGATAGTGCTAGTCTTAACGATATCTACATGCAGTTAACTAAGGGAGAATTGTCATGATAGCTAAGCTATTTAAGGAGCGTAGCAAGCGATTCAATGCCCGCTGTGCTAAGTATAGCCGCTACGTCTTTAATGATCACTTTATCTTGGTTCTTCTCTTTTTGCTAGGTTTTGTCTTGGTTCAGTATAGCCAGTTGCTTCGACATTTTCCAAAGAATCCATGGGCAATCATTCTTGGTTTGCTTGTGCTTTGTCTTTTATTACCTTTCTGGGGGAATATTGCGACTTATATAGAGCCGGCTGATAAGCATTACCTTTTGGTGAAGGAAGAAGAAGTGCTAGACCATGTTAAGAAGGCAACAGGGCGTGCTTTTAGATTTTGGGTAATCGTACAAAGCCTGATTTTTATTTTGGTTATTCCTCTCTTTTTAGCCTTGGGACTTCCAGTTTGGGGAGTTATCCTTGTAGCTGTGGCTATGGCTATTCTTAAGTACTTCATTTTTCAGAAAAAGGCTCAACCTTTTTATAAGCAGTCTGGCCTGAATTGGACTGAGGCTATTGCAGCGGAAAATAAGCGTCAACAATCGATTCTGAAGTTCTTTTCACTCTTTACCAATGTTAAGGGGATTACGTCAAGTGTAAAACGCCGTTCTTATTTGGATGCTATTCTCAAACGTACAAAGAAAGACAAGGAACATACCTGGTACAATCTTTACCTAAGAGCCTTCTTGCGTTCTGGAGATTACTTTGCCCTTAGCTTACGCCTGTTTGCCCTAACGCTTTTAGTTATCTTTTTGGTTCCTGAAAAATGGTTGGCTATGGTGCTTGTGGTTGTTTTTGACTACCTCTTGCTCTTCCAGCTCACGGCCCTTAAATCGCACTTTGCTTATCAGAGAATGGCTAACCTTATGCCAGTTGGAAAAGACATGCAGGTAATCAATCTTAAGCGCTTGATTAGCCAGATTGTACTTGTACTGACTATGGTACAGGCTGTTTGTCTCTTCGACCTTAAGTTTAGTCTGATTTTGGTTGGAATGATGCTAGTTCTGAGCCTTGTTTACCTACCAGCCAAGCTTAAGAAGATGATTGACTAACACCTATTAAATAAGTTAAAATAGAAACGAATGACTAAAGAAAAAGGAGATGCCTAGGTGACATCAACAGATAAAGATTTGAGCCTGACTCCTCTCAAAGGAAATAGTGGTAAGGCCTATATGGGAACTTACCCAAACGGAGATCGCGTCTTTGTGAAGATGAATACAACACCAATCTTGGCAGCTCTTGCCAAGGAACAGATTGCACCACAGCTCTTGTGGGCTAAACGTCTGGGAAATGGTGACATGATGAGTGCACAGGAGTGGCTTGATGGTCGTATTTTGACCAAACATGATATGAACAGTAAACAGATTATCCAAATTCTTGGTAATTTGCACCGCTCTAAACACTTGGTTAATCAACTCTTGCAGTTGGATTATCATATTGAAAATCCTTTTGATCTTCTACACGAGTGGGAGGAAAATGCCGCTTACCAATTGCGTGAGAATGGCTTCCTTCAAGATGTTGTTAGAGATTTGAAACGTCATCTTCCAGAGTTTCGTGCAGAGATTGCAACAATTGTTCATGGAGATGCTCGTCATAGTAACTTTGTCATCACAACCTCAGGATTGATTTATTTGGTTGATTGGGATTCTGTACGTCTAACAGATCGTATGTATGATGTGGCGCAGATCCTCAGCCATTACATTCCATTGGCACATTGGCCACAGTGGTTGTCATACTATGGCTATAAGAACAACGACCTTGTGATGGACAAGATTTACTGGTATGGGCAGTTTTCATATTTGACACAGATTTCAAAATTCTTTGATAGTCGTGATATGGAACATGCCAACCGAGAAATTTATGAACTTCGTAAATTCAGAGAGACCTTGCACAGATATTAGAAAGTAGACATGCGAGTTAGAAAACGTAAAGGTGCAGAGGAACACCTAGCTAACCATCCTCAGTACGTTATTCTTGAGCCGGAGGCTGCTAAAGGTAAGTGGCATGAGCTTTTTGGTAATGACAATCCTATCCATATCGAGGTAGGATCTGGTAAAGGGGCCTTCATTACTGGAATGGCCCAACAAAACCCTGACATCAACTACATTGGTATTGATATTCAGTTGTCTGTATTGAGCTACGCCTTGGATAAGGTTTTGGCTTCGGGTGCTGAAAATGTCAAACTCTTGCGCGTGGATGGTTCAGCCTTGACCAATTATTTTGAAGATGGCGAAGTGGATATGATGTATTTGAATTTCTCAGATCCATGGCCTAAGAGTCGCCACGAGAAACGTCGTTTGACTTACAAGACTTTCCTAGATACATATAAGCAAATTTTGCCTGAAAATGGAGAGATTCACTTTAAGACAGACAACCGTGGACTTTTCGAATACAGTTTGGCGAGCTTTTCACAGTATGGAATGGTTCTCAACAAAGTTTGGTTGGACCTTCATGCCAGTGATTATGAAGGCAACGTCATGACTGAATACGAGCGTAAGTTCTCAGAAAAAGGTCAGGTCATCTACCGAGTAGAGGCTCAGTTTAAAGATTAACTCTTGAAAACTTGATTAAAAATAACGATTAGTCTATTAATGGCTAATCGTTTGTTGCGGAGAGGTCGCATAGAGGTCGAGTGCGCACGCTTGGAAAGCGTGTAGTCCTTAACGGGGCTCGGGGGTTCGAATCCCCTCCTCTCCTTTGAGAAATAGATAAAAATCCCTTCTGCCATAGAAGGGACCTTTTTGTTGTCCTTAATTGAAAAAGCTTCTTAGTCCCAAGGGCTCTGAATACCTGCAACCCAACCAGTACAGAGGGCGCTAGTGATGTTAAAACCGCCGGTATGGGCATTGATGTCAAGGACCTCTCCTGCAAAGTGTAGGTGAGGGACTTTTTTACTTTCTAGGGTCTTGGGATTAATTTCCTTAAGGTCAACGCCACCTTTAGTCACAAAGGATTTGGCAAGTGACATTTTACCTGTGATTGGGATTTCCATGTCCTTAAGCTGACTGATAATATTTTCCAAGTCTTTGGGGTGTAGTTGTTTAACCTTGCTGTTAGCCTTATCTTCTGCTAGGAATTCAGCGACTCGCTCAGGCACAAGAGCTTTGAGGGTGTTTTTGACAGATTTCTCACGGTTTTCCTCAAAGTAAGTCTTGAGATTTTCTAGGCTTTGGTTGGGAAGAAAGTCCAGATGGGCGATTTCACCACCCTTAACAAAGCTGGAAAGACGTAGGGCAGCTGGTCCAGATAGGCCAAAATGTGTGAAAAGAAGATCATGAGTAATCTTGTGTTTACCATAGGACAGAGTGACATCGTCAAGAGAAATTCCCTGCAAAGCCTTGTGGGGAAAGTCGGTTAGGAGTGGACTTTCCGCAGCTTCAAGCTCAGTGACATGGAGCTTAAAATGGCGGGCAATATCGTGTCCAAAGCCAGTTGAACCAGTCGATGGGTAAGATTTTCCTCCAGTTGTGACGATGAGTTTATCACTGGTAAAAGTCTGGTCTGAAGACTTAACTTGGAATTGCTCATCAACCTTTTTGACGGAGACAACTTCTGTATTGCTAAGGATACTAGCACCTAGTTCTTGAATTTTATTTTCTAGAGCTTGGATGATGGTCCGTGATTTATCTGTCTTAGGGAAGACACGCCCGTGATCCTCAACCTTGAGTTTGACACCATTGTCCTCGAAAAAAGCAATGATATCGTGGTTATCAAATTGTGAAAAGACGCTATAGAGGAAACGTCCATTACCAGGAATGCCTGCTAGAAGATCGTCTAAAGTCCCGTTGTTAGTAACATTACAACGTCCACCGCCAGTACCAGCCAGCTTCTTTCCGAGACGTTTGTTTTTTTCAATTAGGAGGGTTTGTTGGCCATAGAAGGCTGAGGCAATGGTCGCCATCATGCCAGCAGGTCCCCCACCAATAACGATAGTATCAAAATGTTTCATGCCTTTATTTTAGCATAATTTAAAAAGGGAGAATAGTTGGTAAATGGTCAGTTTTTTTAGACAATTTATGTTAGAATAGGAGTAGAAGTTTAAATTAGAATAGTTATTAACTATGGAGGAAAATATCGTGTCTGAAAATAACATGAAACACCGTTCATCTGTCTACGATAGTATGGTTAAATCACCTAACCGTGCCATGCTTCGTGCGACTGGGATGACGGATGATAGTTTTGAAAAGCCTATTGTTGGGGTTATCTCAACTTGGGCTGAGAACACACCATGTAATATCCACTTGCACGGTTTTGGTCAAATTGCCAAAGAAGGTGTTAAAGACGCAGGTGCTTGGCCAGTTCAATTTGGTACGATTACCGTTGCCGATGGTATTGCTATGGGGACACCAGGGATGCGTTTCTCATTGACATCTCGTGATATCATTGCTGACTCAATCGAAGCAGCTATGGGTGGTCACAACGTCGATGCCTTTGTTGCTATCGGTGGATGTGATAAGAACATGCCTGGTTCTATGATTGCCATTGCTAACATGGATATTCCAGCGATTTTTGCCTATGGTGGTACCATTGCACCAGGTAATCTTAACGGTAAGGATATCGACTTGGTTTCTGTTTTCGAAGGTATCGGTAAATGGAACCACGGTGATATGACTGCCGAAGAGGTTAAAGAACTTGAATGTAATGCCTGCCCTGGCCCTGGTGGTTGTGGTGGTATGTATACTGCCAACACAATGGCGACAGCAATCGAAGTAATGGGTATGAGTCTTCCAGGATCATCATCTCACCCTGCAGAATCGGCTGAGAAAAAAGCAGATATCGAAGAAGCAGGTCGTGCGGTTGTTAAGATGCTTGAACTAGGTCTTAAACCATCAGATATCTTGACACGTGAAGCCTTTGAAGATGCCATCACCGTCACAATGGCACTTGGTGGTTCAACAAATGCGACACTTCACTTGCTTGCTATTGCTCACGCAGCTAATGTTGATTTGACACTTGAAGATTTCAACGATTTCCAAGAGCGTGTGCCTCACTTGGCTGACTTGAAACCATCAGGTCAATATGTCTTCCAAGACCTTTACAACGTCGGTGGTGTGCCAGCCGTTATGAAATACCTTCTTAAGAATGGTTTCCTTCACGGTGATCGTATCACATGTACTGGTAAGACTGTTGCAGAAAACTTGGAGGCCTTCGATGATTTGACACCAGGTCAAAAAGTCATTATGCCGCTTGAAAATCCTAAACGTGCTGATGGTCCATTGATTATCTTGAAAGGTAACTTGGCTCCAGAAGGTGCGGTTGCTAAAGTATCAGGGGTTAAAGTTCGTAACATTACTGGTCCTGCTAAAGTATTTGACTCAGAAGAAGATGCCATCGAAGCCGTTCTTTCTGATGAAATCGTTGATGGCGACGTAGTTGTTGTACGTTTTGTAGGTCCTAAGGGTGGTCCTGGTATGCCAGAAATGTTGTCATTGTCATCAATGATCGTTGGTAAGGGGCAAGGGGACAAGGTTGCCCTCTTGACAGACGGACGTTTCTCAGGTGGTACTTACGGACTCGTTGTTGGTCACATTGCTCCTGAAGCTCAGGTTGGTGGACCTATTGCCTACCTCCGTACAGGTGATATGGTTACAGTTGACCAAGATACCAAAGAAATTACTATGCACGTTTCAGACGAAGAGTTGGCGAAACGTAAAGCTGAAACTGAGTTGCCACCACTTTATAGCCGTGGTGTCCTCGGTAAGTATGCTCACATCGTTTCTTCAGCATCTCGTGGTGCCGTTACCGACTTCTGGAACATGGACAAATCAGGTAAAGCCTAATTTAATGACATAAAAGAAATCACACCGGACATTTGTTCGATGTGATTTTTTTGTGTTAAATCCTAAGACGGTTGATTATAGTATCATGACAAGTGATCGTCTATCTGCTGTTATCCTGATAAAAAACCGATTGGAGATGTCCAATCGGTTTTCCTTTTATTTTCCGCCTCGAGGTGAGATACCCAGAGCAATGCGTCCATAACGACTGATACGTGTCATCTTCCAGACTGGTGAATAAGTGGTCTCCACCTTGACAGAGTTAATGCCGTCGATGGATTTTAGCTTTTCAGCGATTTCATAAGGCATTGTCTCTTCACAGCCACAACCAGTATCAGTAAAGGTCATAAGGAAGTAGCAGTGGCCATTTTCATCGACGGTGATTTCATAAATCAAACCAAGGTTGTAAATGTCTAGCTCAATCTCAGGGTCGAATACAGTGGTCATTTGTTCAACGATTGGCTCTAAGAAGGGCTGGGCCAAATCATTGACCTTAATATCATCACGGAAGTTTTTCATAGGACTCATTCTTTCTATTTTGCTTTTGCTTATTATGGCATAATTTAGGGCTTTTTTCAATCTCGGATGGCAATATGAGGCTTTAGTGAGCGAGTGGATTGACAATAAAAAACTCCAACAGTCAAACCGTTGAAGATAATGTGATTTATGCTTCAATATCAAGCAGTTTTGCAACCAAGGTTGCTCGAATGCCACCTATAATTGGAGCAAGAATGAAAATCCCAAACCTTGTGGAATTGTTCCCACCATTCCTAGATACAACAGATCTGATAGCGACCAAACCTAATTTAGAAGTACCGATTGTTTAAGTCAAAGACTTTCCTTCTATATACATTTATACCCACACATAGTTTACCAAAAGCTTAGCTTCCTATCAAGTAAATTGTTTGAAGAGTGAAAGGAAAAAGAAACTTAAAAAGAGTTCTTCAGATATTCAGAATAACTAGTCAAATTGACAGAAAGGAGTGATTGTGATATTCTCATAGTAAGACATTTCAAGAGAAAATGAGGCTATTATGAGTATTGAAAAGACAGTCAGCGAGATTGCTGAAATCCTTGGCGTTAGTCGTCAAGCAGTCAATAATCGTGTCAAACAACTTCCAGAAGAAGATTTAGAAAAAAATGCTAAAGGGGTTACTGTCGTTAAACGCAGTGGCTTGATTAAGTTGGAGGAAATCTACAAGAAAACCATCTTTGACGATGAGCCAATCGATGAAGAAACAAAGCAACGTGAGTTGTTGGAAATTCTTGTAGACGAGAAAAACTCTGAGATTGCCCGTCTTTATGCTCAGTTGAAGGCTAAGGATGAGCAGTTGTCTAACATGGATGATCAATTGCGTGTCAAAGACGTTCAAATCGCTGAAAAGGACAAGCAAATCGATCAACAGCAACAATTGACCTTGACTGCTATGAAGGACAAGGAAGAGCTTAAACTGGAACTCGATGAGGCTAAGGTTGAGGTTGACGAAGCCAAGGCTCAAGTGGAAGAAATCCAGACCAAACAAGAAGAAGCTTCTAAAAAAGGTTTCTTTGGACGTCTATTTGGAAAATAAAAAAGAAGCTGGGACTCAGTCTCAGCTTTAACTATTATAGGAGATAAAATGGAAAATTTAGAAACTTATATTGCCTTTGATTTGGAGTTTAACACAGTGGATGGGGTTAGCCATATTATCCAAGTATCGGCCGTTAAGATGGATCAGCATGAGGAAGTGGATCAGTTTGATTCCTTTGTCTATTCGGACGTTCCTTTGCAGTCCTTTATCAATGGTTTGACGGGAATTACAGCGGACAAGATTGCTAAGGCACCAAAGCTGGAGTCCGTTCTGGCGGATTTTAAATCATTTGTTGGCGACACTCCACTTATCGGCTACAATGCCCTTAAGTCGGACTTACCTATTTTGTCGGAAAATGGTTTGGACCTGGAAGAGCAGTATGCTTTAGATGTTTTTGATGAGGCTTTTGATCGTCGTGCTACTGATTTGAACGGTATTGTTAACCTTAAGTTGACTAGTGTGGCAGATTTCTTTGGAATTAAGGGACATGGCCATAACAGCTTGGAGGATGCTCGCATGACCGCACAGATTTATGAGAAGTTTCTCGAATTAGATGAGAATGCCAAGCTTCTGGAGCAACAGGAAGAAGTCAGTAACAATCCTTTTGCAGCCTTAGGTTTGGGCGGTCTTTTGACTAAAGCTTTACAAGAGCTGTAAAGGTTGTAAAGAGTGATAGCTAACTTTTTCTGTAAGAAAAGAAAATCCTCTAGGGTTATAGCTTGCATATTACCTTGCGTTATAAGGTAGAATCTAGGTATCAAAGGTGGTGAAAGACCTTCTTTGATAGAAAATCTTAAAAGGAGGTGACTGAGATGTCGCAGTTTTCAACAGGAGAGTTGGCTAAAGCAGCAGAAGTGTCTGTTAGGACTGTCCAGTACTATGATCAACGAGGGATCTTGACGCCATCTGAAGTCACGGAGGGTGGTCGGAGAATCTATCACGAATCAGATTTGGAACGTTTGCAAGTCATTTGTTTCTTAAGAGATTTGGATTTCTCAATCAAACAGATCCAAAAACTCTTGCAAGAGGAGAATAGGGAACAGGTTTTAGAGCTGTTGTTGACAGACCAAATCGAGAGTTTGGAAAAGTCTTCAGAGGAAATAGAGGTCAAACTAAAACGTGCCCGTCACTTGCAAAAAGCAACTGCTAAACGACATCAACTTTCGCTGGAAGATTTGTCAGACATTTCACGTCTTATGGAAAATCAAAAATCATGGCGTCATTTGCAGTTGAGAATATATGGGAGTGTCATTCTAATCTCCCTTCTTTATCTGATGAGCCTACTGGTTGTCATTTATTATTTTAAGGATTCCAGAGGTATCTTTATTGTCGGTCCTACTTATTTTTTAGTAATGAATTTAGTGGTGTTTCACTATAGAAAGCAGGTTGAATACCTCTGTCCTAATTGTCATAGGACCTTTGATCCAAGTTTTAAAGAATTTGCCATTGGAGGACATACACCAAGGACTCGTAAGCTGACTTGTCCTCATTGTCATGTGAAAACCTACTGTCTAGAGTTGGCTAAGACTAAAACAAAATAGGTTGTCGAACATAAAAAAACGCTTGAGAATTACTTCTCAGGCGTTTTTAGCTTATTCAACTGAGCTTAGGGCTTCAAGCATATTAAGTTTGGCAAGACGTTTGTTGACGACGAAGCCAAGGATAATAAGGATTATGCCGATAAGAACAGCTGGTAAAAGGTAGGTAGCCAGTCCGATAGATGGATCAAACATGATACGATCTGGCGGAATGATGCTTACCATATATTGGTGGAGTGCCTGTCCAAGACCGAACCCTACGAAGATACCGATGATTGAAAGGTAAATGGTTTCACGATAGATGTAGAGGGATACTTCGTTATTGTAGAAACCAAGAACCTTAACGGTTGAAAGTTCGTGGATACGTTCTGAAACGTTGATGTTAGTGAGGTTATAGAGAACAACCACAGCAAGGAGAATGGAAACCGTAATCAAGATACCAATAACCTGTGTCAATGAATTGACCATAGTGCTGATTTGCAGTTTAAGGTTGTTGTTTTGAACAACACCGTAAACATTAGGTAAGTTGATGAATTTGGCTGCCATATTTTCAACATTTTGCTTAGTTGGTTCAGCAAGAGTAACAAGGTTGGCATTATTCACTGAAGGTGTCCCAAAAGCTTTTTGGTAGTAGCTAGCATTCATAAAGAGGAAATGCCCCATGTACATTTCAGTGATACCAGCTATCTTAATCTTGGCAGATTCATCCTGACTGTTTTGCACAGTAATGGTATCTCCAACCTTGAGGTTTAGGAGTTTTGCCATTTTTTCAGAGATAATAGCTCCGTCATTAGATAGCTTGAGAGTCTTATTACGGTCTCGGTCATGCAAACTAACGTAACTATCAACGAGTTTATCGTCACGGTCGTTAAAGACAAGGGTTGAGATTTCTTGAGTGTCCTTGTTGCTACCGGCAATTTTTTGCAAGGTTTCAAAATGGACATTCAAGTATTCTTTAACGTCTTTACTATCGAGGAGTTTAGTGAGTTCCTCATCCAAAGCACTTGACGTATTTGGTTGCTTGGCAACAATCATATCATAGTGAATGATGTCTTCAAACTGTTGCTGGTTAAGGTTAGATACAGAAGATCGAATGCCTAAACCTGCGAAGAGCAGTGCAATAGAACCTGCGACACCAAAGAGGGTCATAAACATCCGTTGCTTATAGCGGAAAATATTACGCATGGTAACTTTTTCCGTAAAGCTGAGACGTTTCCAAAGAGGTGTGATGCGTTCTAGGACAATCTTAGCTCCTGCACGAGGTGGTTTTGGAAGGAGGAGTTGGGAAGGTTTTTCCCAGAGCTCTTTCTTGGCAACCGCAAAGGCAGGTAGCACAGCAGATAAGAGACCTAAAAGGAAGGCCACAAGGGTAAGTCCTAGGTAGAAGTGCAACTCGAAAGCAGGAAGCTGCAAATCGCTCTTATAAGTATTGTGGATTAGAATCGGAAGTAGTGTATGACCGGTAATAACACCTGCGGTTGTACCAGTAATACTCGTTATCAAACCATAAATGACGAATTTATGGATAATTCTCGGACTACTGTAGCCCAGGGCGTTGAAAATACCAGCCTTACCACGTTCTTCTTCAACAAAGCGTCCCATAGTTACAAAGGTAACCAAAGCTGCCATAAAGTAGAGAGCGACAGGGAAGATGTTACTCACATCGTGAATGATGTTAATATTACTTTCATAAGCAACATATCCCTCAGAACCCGGAATCTCACGACGAGAGTAGAATTGATAGCTAGGCGCTGGTAAATTATCAACCATTGCTTGACTTTCTTCGAGTTCTTTTTGCTTGGCTTCAATTTTGGTAGTAGCTTCTTTGACGCTAGCGGCTTCGGCTGGGTTGCTTGTAGCCATTTGCTGGGTCTGTGCGAGTGCTGTTTCAAGCTCTTGTTTAGCTTGAGTAATTTGAGCTTGAGACTGTGACTTGATTTCAGCGAGGCGTTTCTCAGGTTCGTCTTTAAAGAGTTCCTTGAGTTCAGCCTTTCGTTCAGAAATCTTATTTGCGTATTTCTCACTAAAAGGACTAACATTTTCCAAATCCTTGTAGCGGATGCGGGCAATCATGTAATCATTAGAGGTGAAGTCCGTCTCTGGAACAATGGCGTAGCCATCCAGTTTCCCCGTACCAGCACTGGCATTACCAAGGCGGTTCCTAGAGAGAAGTTCAGAGGAATTAACAAAACCAGTAATGGTATATGTTTGTTCCTTTAATTGTTTTTGCCCTGAGCTATCTACTGGCTCAGAAAAGTTAATCTTATCTCCGACGCTATATTCTTCTTTATAAGTTGAGGAAAGAGCGATTTCCCCGTCCTTAGTAGGAAGTTTCCCCTCAATAAGGTCGTAAGTAGAGATTTTCTTAGGTTTAGAGAAAATACGAAATGCCGTATTCGTCCCCTTGATAACAGCATCTTTGAAATAACCATACTCGATGTCTACATTCTTTTTCTTAATCGAATTGAGAAGGTCCTGATCGGTTTGGTTGATACTGTAAGTACTGATTAAGCTCAAGTCAGCGGTTTGATGCGTCTTGAAGAAGTGTTCCCCAGTTTTTTTCATATTAGGAGAAGTTACTTTAAGACCAATCAAGGCAAAGGATCCCAGTGCCATAAGCAAGGCAATAGAGAGCATACGCCCTTTAGAAGCTACAAAGGTTCGCCAAACATCTTTCCAATAAGTTGTTTTTTTCATGACGGTGCTCCTTTCTAGTATTCCAAGTCCTCGATTTTTTGTGGATTAGGATTAAGTTCCACACTCTTAATCTTGGCATCGTGCATTCGAATGACACGATCGGCAATTGGAGCTAGAGAAGCATTATGGGTCACGATAATAACAGTTGTTTCCTGTTTGCGAGCCATTTCTTGAAGGAGGGTCAGGATTTGTTTCCCTGTTTGATAATCCAGAGCCCCTGTTGGTTCATCACAAAGAAGGATCTTTGGATTTTTGGCAACGGCGCGTGCAATGGCAACACGCTGTTGCTCCCCACCAGATAGTTGTGATGGGAAGTTGTCTAAGCGGTCTCCCAAACCGACTTCGACGAGTGTTTGAGTAGCATCTTTAGCGCTTGGAACGATTTCGGATGCTAGTTCGACGTTTTCCCTGGCCGTAAGGTTTGAAACTAAGTTGTAAAATTGGAACACAAAGCCAACGTCCTCACGACGATAGGTTGTCAGTTCTTTAGCTGTGTATTCAGAGATATCCTTACCATCAATAATGACGCGGCCTTCGTCATTGGTGTCCATACCACCCAAGATGTTAAGAACGGTTGATTTCCCTGCACCAGAGGCACCGAGAATGACGACAAGCTCCCCTTTTTCAATATCAAAGCTTACGTCGTTGTTTGCGATAATTTCCAGATCACCGGTTTTATAGCGTTTATAGCTATGCTTCATTTGAATATAAGCCATGAATTTCCCTTTCATATGAAAATAATGATGCTGATAATTACCTATCTTTCCGTACTCTATTGTAACGGATTTTCCTTGGAATATCTAGGTTTTGTAGCAAAAAAAGGTTTAAAAGACGATAAGACTTTCTTACATGTGACAGAAATTTGAGCGAAGTGCTTACACATGAGAAAAACCTATTCTAGATGAGCTTTGAGTGAGGTGGAGATTTGGTGGAATAGTTATAAAGTTAGGCTATTTTTAATCTTTTACTGAGTAGATTTGCTATTTTTTCAAATTTCCATAATTATTGAAGAGTTTAGGTCGGTAAATGTTTCACCATAGGGGGTGTCAGAGGGAATCTGCCTTTGCGTCAGAGTTGATGATGAGTAAAGAGTTTTTCATAGTTTCGAGCATGGATATATCCAGAAGATGGATATTTTTTTGCATTTGGAAGATACATTTTCTATATGGGTTAATTTATTCATGGGGAAATAGCGGCCTTTTCGTAATCATTTTTTGTGTGTTAGTTATTTTTAAAGAAGTTGTAAATACCTTAAAATTAGATATCTAAATGAGAGGTGCGCATTTTTAGAATGAGTTGTTTATTGGGAGGTGTTTTATAAATACTTTTGTTGTAGCTTTCTTTGGTCTAATTGAGGGGTTTTAGTTTCTAATATTATTTTAGGATGTTGAAAACTCCACTTCCTGAATCAAGAATTCTTTTTATAGTTGCATTTAAAGTGTTTGGACAGAATTTTGCTATCCGATAAATTTTTTTGGGAGGTAAGTCAGCAAAAGTGGTTTCTGAAGAATCTGTCTAAAAAACAAGTATTATTTCCCTAAGTACCATTTAAAGAAATTACCATTTGCATAGCGTAAAAAAGCTAATCAGATAATAGATTGTCATCAATTTTAAGACATGAAGTTGTCATTTATTTAAAATGCTTAAAAATTAAAGAAATGCTTGAAATCAAGGTTTTTGCATGCTAAGATTGTTATCTGGGTGAAGGGTTGGTCAAACAGCTCAACCAACCTTTTACCGCCTACAGCAGCAAATTGGACTCGTTGTTAGCCAGTTAGAGCTAACCAAACAAATAGTGAGGGATTTATGATTAAAAACAAAGAGAATGGTTTTATTGGCAAAGCAGTAATCAGCTTGATTGCTACTTTGGGGACTCTAGCTCTATTCATGGGTACCAGTGGAGCTTCAGCTGATGTCAAAGAAGCTCCAAAACTTGATTTAGATGCTAATCAAACTAAAGTTCAAACCGTTAGTGATGAGGAATTGAAGACTCATGATGGACAAGCTCAAGAGACGAAGAAGCAAGAAACACCTGGACAAAAACAGCCAGAAACTGAAGGAACTAAAGTTTCAGATGAGGAAACTCCTGACTACATCGTTATCACTGAAGTAGTGGACTCATCGGAGCATAAGCAGGACGCTAATCAAGAGGTTGATGGTGTCGCTCAAACGCTTAACCCAGACTTGTTGAATGAGATTTTAGCTCAAACTAGCGAAGTTGGAGAATACCAGATTTATGTCAAGAATGCTGATGAGCTATTAATTTCAGGACCGGTACCTATCCAAACAGCGAATGAAGACGTGAATTACCCTAATTTAGAAAGTTCATTAAATTCAGCGAGCATCTACTTAGGTCAAAAGAATCGCTATAAATTGGCCAACGAAGAAGACGCACAGTCAGGTCTTGCTTTGGTTGAAGAATAAAATTTTTATATGACTATCTTAAAAAGACTTGGATTTCTTGTCCAAGTCTTTTGTATGTTATGACTGAATTGTTAATAGAAAAAAGGAACTGCGAGATTCCTTTTCATTTTTTAGAATGGCAATTTACCGGCAAAGGCACCCATTGATTTTTTAGTCGCTTCGTCAATTTGTCCAAGAGCATCGTTAAGTGCTTGAACAGTCATATCTTGAAGTGTTTCCACATCATCAGGATCCACGACAGCATCAGCAAAAGTGATGTTAACCACTTTTTTGTCACCAGTCAATTCAGCAACAACCAAGTCTTGTGCTGATTTTCCAGTGAAGGTTGTAGCAGCCAACTCAGCTTGGCTTTTTTCCATTTGTTTCTGAAGCTTTTGAGCTTGCTTCATCATGTTCTGCATGTTCATCATAATAGTTTCTAGATTCCTTTCATATCAAGGGCTTAGCCCTTGTTTCTTAAATTTCACTGCCCACTTCTGACCAGAAATAAGTAGTATAAAAATCTTAACTATTATACCATGTTTAGCTTGATTGACAAAGTGGGGAGAGGCGTTGGAGAAATTTATAAAGACTTGATTTTTTCTTATTCATAACAAATGTTAGAGTAATTACAAATCATTAAATTGTAAGACCTATGATAAATACGGTACAATGGTTTATTGTTAATCCAGTCAAAATTCGATTGGAGATAAAAAGGAAAGAGAAGATGACAATGCAAAAAAGCAATATTTTAGGGATTTTTGTAGGACTATTTATGGGGCTGGTTACAGTCTTAGGAATGAGCCTATTTACTTTTATTAATATAAAATTTAACTCTGTTTATTATGCTCAACATATTCCTCATAAGGAGGGGACAGAGCCAGATCTCGTTATGTTGGTAGAGAATATGGGATGGATTTATACGCCGGAGATTGATGGCATTCGATACGACGATGATGGAACAAATGCTATTATAAATACTAAAAGCAAATCTTTTTTAACAAAAAGTTCAGGAAGTTTTTTATATGATAAAGATAATATGACTATCGGTTTTGACAGTACGTTTAGATTTGAGGACGTCAGTTATTTTTCAGAAGAAGCAAAAAGAACTAAAGTTAATGAATCACAAATTAAACGAGAGATTAGGGAAGATTTTTCTCCAATTATGAAGGTTCAAACAAAACCTTTTATCAATCTTCAATGGTTGTTTAATTTAATTTATCAAAGTAGGTTTAACTAGAGAAAAAGGAAAGAGAAGATGACAAAGCAAAAAAGAAATACACTAGCGATTTTTGTAGGACTAGTTATAGGGCTGGTTACAGTCTTAGGAATGAGCCTATTTACTTTTATTAATATAAAATTTAACTCTGTTTATTATGCTCAGCATATTCCTCATAAGGAGGGGACAGAACCGGACATCATTATGCTGATGGAGAATATGGGGTGGGCTTATACACCGGAAATAGATGGTATTAGCTATGATGATGATGGAATGTACGCTATAACTAGAAATAAAGGAACGAAAACGTCTATATTAGGTCTTTCAGGTGATACTCTATATTTTAGTTCGGCATCTGGTGATGGCTATCTTTTAAATCGTAATTTTTCTATCCAAGATGCTTTTGATGAACATTATCACAAGATTAAGTATAAGCAACGAAAAGTCAAAAAAGAAATTAGAGAGACCGTCCAACCAGTGATTGATGCTCAAGCAAAACCATTGATCAATCTTCAATGGTTGTTTAATTTACTTTATCAAAGTAGGTTTAATTAGAGAAAAGGAAAGAGAAGATGACAATGAAAAAAAGCAATATTTTAGGGATTCTTGTAGGACTAGTTATAGGGCTGTATACAGTCTTGGGAATGAGCCTATTTACTTTTATTAATATTAAATTTAACTCTGTTTATTATGCTCAGCATATTCCTCATAAAGAGGGAACAGAACCGGACATCATTATGCTGATGGAGAATATGGGTTGGGCCTATACACCGGAAATAGATGGTATTAGCTATGATGATGACGGATCGTATGCTATAACTAGAGAAAAAGGAACTAAAACGTCTGTATTAGATCTTTCAGGTGATACTCTATTCTTTTTCCTGGACTCAGGTGAAAGTTATCTTCTTAATCGTAATTTTTCTATCCAAGATGCTTTTGACAAACGTTATCACAAGATAAAATATAATCAACGAAAAGTCAAAAAAGAAATTAGAGAGACCGTTCAACCTGTGATTGATGCTCAACCAAAACCATTAATCAATCTTCAGTGGTTGTTTAATTTAATCTATCAAAGTAGGTTTAATTAGAGAATAAGATAGCATAGAAGTGTTTTGTAGGGACTCTTGCCTTTGCTATTTGAAAGTAGTTTAGGTTGAGTGAAATAGTCGGGAGAGTGGTTCGATATAATAGGTCCATTTCTTGGCTTTCCATGACGGCTAACCTTTGAAAACACCTCATTTTTATGCTACTATGAAAGTTATGGAAAAACAGTTACAAGGCTTGACGCAGGTGGAGGTCAAGCGGCGGATAGATGCCGGTAAAACAAATCATTTTAAAGCAAAAACTGGCTCCAGCAACTGGGAGATTTTTAGACGTAATGTCTTTAACTCCTTTAATATGCTCAATTTTGCTATTTTTGTGGCCTTGATTGCTGTTCAGGCTTGGTCGAATCTTTTTTTCTTCGGAATCATTGTGCTTAATGCCTTTACGGGGATGATGACAGAGTTGCGTGCCCGTCGCATGATTGATAAGCTCAATCTCATGAATAAGGATCAGATCCGTGTGGTGCGTGATGGCGAGGTGACTTCTATTGATCCTCAGGATATTGTCTTGGATGATATCATGCTCTTGTCTGCGGGTGAACAGGTGCCTAGTGATGCCGTGGTTGTTGATGGGATGGCTGAGCTCAATGAGGCTATGCTGACGGGTGAGAGTGACCTTATTCTCAAGAAGGATGGGAAGGAGTTGCTCTCGGGTTCTTACCTTGTGAGTGGTCAGGTTTATGCTAAGGTTATTAACGTAGCCGAGGACAATTATGCCAATAAGCTCATGCTAGAGGCCAAGACGCATAAGCCAATTGTGTCACGCATCCTCTATAATATGGATAAGATTGCTAAGTTTACGGGCAAGATTGTGATACCGTTTGGGCTTGCACTCTTTTTTGAGGCTTACTTGATTAAACAGCTCTCTCTTCAAGAATCGGTAGTTACCAGTTCGACAGCCCTTTTGGGAATGTTGCCTAAGGGGATTGCCCTTTTGACAATTACCTCTCTTTTGACGGCCGTTATTAAGCTTGGAATGAAACATATCCTGGTGCAGGAGATGTACTCTGTCGAAACCTTGGCGCGTGTCGATGTGCTTTGTTTAGATAAGACAGGGACAATTACGCAAGGAAAGATGACCGTTAAGGGTCTGAAACTACTGTCAGAGCGTTTCACTAAAGAGGAGTTGGAGCGCTTGCTTGCGGCTTACATGCAGCATAGCAAGGATAACAATGCAACGGCTCAGGCGATTCGGAATGCCTATGAAGGTCTGGAGCATCACTATCAGGTAGGGGATATTATTCCATTTTCAAGTGATCGTAAATGGGGTGCTATGAGCATTGACGGGGTAGGAACTCTCTTTTTGGGAGCACCTGAGATGCTTCTTAAGGAAAATCCAAAAGCAGTCGATCAGGCTCAGGCTCGTGGTTCTCGTGTTTTGATTTTGGCATGGAGTCAGTCAGCGGTTGATACAGAGACCATGAGTTTGCCGAATGATGTTGAAGGCTTGACCTTACTTGAAATTGCCGATCCTATTCGTGAGGATGCTGCAGAAACTTTGGAATACCTACGTTCAGAAGATGTGACGCTTAAGATTATTTCTGGTGACAATCCTGTGACGGTTTCTCATATTGCCCACCAGGCTGGTTTTGCAGATTATCAAAGTTATATTGACTGTTCTAAGGTCAGTGATGAGGAGTTGGAGGCTTTGGCTGAAGATACGGCAATCTTTGGTCGCGTATCTCCGCATCAGAAGAAGTTGTTAATCCAAACGCTTAATGCCAATGGGCATACCACAGCTATGACTGGTGATGGTGTCAACGATATCTTGGCACTACGTGAAGCGGACTGTTCGATTGTTATGGCTGAAGGGGATCCCGCTACACGTCAGATTGCCAACTTGGTGCTTATGGATTCTGAGTTTAAGGATATTCCTGAAATTCTATTTGAGGGACGTCGTGTGGTTAATAATATTGCCCACATTGCACCTATTTTCCTCATCAAAACGGTCTATTCCTTCCTTTTGGGACTTATCTGTATTGCCAGTATTGTTTTTGGAAAGGCAGAGTACCTCTTGGTCTTCCCATTCATTCAGGTTCAGATGACTTTAGCGGGGCAATTTATCGAGGGTCTTCCACCATTTATTTTGACCTTCGAACGTAATATTCGACCTGTTGAGAAACATTTCCTCAGACGTTCGCTCCAGTTATCTATTCCTAATGCCTTGATGCTGGTTATCAGTGTTCTTATTTTCCATCTATCTCAGGTCTATCTTGGCATGAGCAATACGGACATGCTGACGCTTTCCTACTATATGATGGGATCAACGGGTGTCCTTGCCGTTATTCGTGCTTGTATCCCCTTGAATAAGGGACGTGTGGCCTTGATTATTTACTCAGTCTTTGGTTTCTTAATTAGCTCTTACTATCTTCGAGATGTGATTGAAATTTCGACACTTAATAGCTACACCTTGCCAATCTATCTGATAGCAATGGCTATCTGTACACCGCTTTTCTTCTGGATTAGCTACAAACAAGGTGCTTTCCAAAAAGCATAAGTCAAAACTCGAGCTTGGTAACAGGCTTGAGTTTTTTGATACCTCAACAGTAGGAACGGCCTTGATGTGTATGAGGTATGGTACAATAGAGGCATGAAAACAGTAGGGCACTTGACGTCAAAAGTCATTAAAGCTTTTGATTTGGACTACAAGCCTGGTGAAGAAATCACGCTGTCTGCACAACGTAAGAAGCATATGGAAAAACATCGCCAGGAATTCAGTGATTTTGATGCCACCTATGAACGTATTCCAGAGATTATTGCTCATCCGGACTATATCGGTCGCCATCCTAATGGCAAGTCCTTGGAATACATCAAACGTATTGATGGTAATGTTTTGGTAGCGGTCAGATTATGTGATAAACTTAATGTCCGTACCATGTTTGTGATTAAAGATTCTAAGCTGAAAAACTATCTAAATGCTGGTAGAGCTAAGAAAATGTGATATAATATGATTAAGAAGTAACAACGAGGGCGGAAGAGGCAGCCGCCGCACCTTCGGGTCTGAAAGAGATGCAGGACTGTCACCCTGCCGTTGTTTATCAAACCAAGAAGTCCCTTTCGGGGGCTTTTTTGTATAGTAAAGATATTAATTCTTACAAAAATACCAAAAGTGTATTGATAAAAACAAAAAAACTGTATATAATAGCCTTAAAAGTAAGCGTTTACTTAATGTAACAGTTGACTTCTGAAGGTTTAGAAATGTTATGCATAGTTTATGCCATTTTATTTTCTTCATCGCAATTACTTTAAGGAGAATACTTATGAGAAAAAATATGAAATCGTTAATGGTTTTGGCTCTTGCTGTGACTCCTTTTGGGACTTTGTCAGGAGTTGCTGCAGCTACGCAGTATCCAGGTGGTGGTGTTTGGACTTACGGGGCTTCTAACGGTGGTGCTTTTTCGAATTACTATCATGGTTCGAAATATCATAGTTCAACTGTAGTTAGTCGTTGGACCTCTAAATCTAGTAAGGCCTATGCTTATGCCGGTCAGACTTCGTATGCTTTTATAAAAACGTCTTTTGGCGAGCAGGCTGCCTTTTACTATAACTATAATTAATTAAGTAACGGTGACTAGGTTGAATGTAATATGTCAACCTAGTTTTTGTTACCTTGTAATGGTTCCATTTTCGACCGTAAACTTTATTTCAATACAAAGATATATGATTGTTCCGTTTAGGAGGTTTGTATGAAACGTGTTTTTATATTCATCTCGACTATCCTGTTTTCTTGCTACTTAGTCACAATGATTGTTCAACAAAATCAGCAAATATCTTTTTCGAGTTATAATGCTGTAGATGTGACTGGTCAGGCTTTAACTGATCATAAGGTATCTAATCGTAAGGAAGTAACAGATGCTTTAACTAATTTAGCTAATGAGCATAATAGCTTAATTGCTAGACGGATTGTTCAACCAAATGAAAAGGGTGAAATAGATTTTCGTTATCAGTTTTACGGACACGTTTCTCCACCTTCTAATTTAAAAAGGGCTTCTCAGGAGAGTGCTGAAGGCAGTGATATAGTTAGTAACTATCTAATTGTCTCAGGTGATTTAAAGGGAGCAGAACTTATTTCGACATTCAGTCAGCTTGGCTATAATGCGGTTGATTTTTCTTCTTATTCAATATTGTCTTTGCTTTTAACAATATTATTGAGTGAGGTTTCACTTATTAGTTTCGCATTATTTCTGTTGACCTTTGCTTCACTAGTATTGATTTACCGAATAAAGGATTTAAGGGATGCTGGAATCAAGCTTGTTTCAGGGCAAAGCATGATGAAAGTAATGTTATCATCATTTATCGTTGATGCTAGGCAGTTATTGATTGCATATTGTTTATCTATTCTTATTGGGGGAGTGGGTTTGTGGCATTTTCGGATTTTGCAATCTTTGCCTATATTACTTTATTTTACAGGAGTAACTTTATATTTTTTTGCGCTATGTTTTATTTCTCTTGGGTTAAGTTTAATATATCTACTAGGGTTAAAAGCAACATCTTTAGTTGAAGTTATGAGAGGGCGACTCCCCTTAAGAAGACTTCTAGGAGTGATGTTCTTAGGACAATTCATTGCAATTGTAGTTGTTGGTATTACTGTAGGTACGTTGTTGAATAGTTATCATGATTTTGTACAATTAAATAGTGCTAAAGAAGAGTGGTCTATAAATAGAAATTACTACCAGCTATCTTATAGTTATAGCTCTGCTTTTACACAAGGTAAGGAAGAAGAAAAGCAGAATAAGTCTTGGTATGACTTCGCAAATCGTACTCTAAAGGATGATAAAGGGCTATTTGTAAAAACAAATTTACGTCAGTTCTTAGTATCAAATATAGCTAATGGGGTTAAAATAACAGACTATGTGCCTAATGGGAATACCATTTATGTTTCACCTAATTACTTGGAAAAGCAAAATGTTGGTGTTTCCGATGAATTTTTAGCACAAATGAAAAAACTTAAGCGTGGCGAATTTGGATTAATAATTCCAGAGAAGTTGAAGAGTAGTAGGAAAGAGTTAGAGAGTATATATTCAGAATATATGTCAGGTTTCTCAAGTCGTAGTCTAAATCCTCATAGTCATCACTTATTTAAGGTATCGGTCTCTACCGAATTCGTAAAAGATAAGAAAAAGCGTTTTTTGTACAATACAGATAGTGACATACCTATGCAATTCCTTAATGATCCTATTATTGTTGTGACTACTCCTGAAGCAATGGGAGATACACCAAGTAGTCAGTTATTTTGGGGAACAGAAGTAGGTTCGGGACTACACATGACGGGCTATAAGGATAGCATTGATTTACTTAAACAAGGTGGTGTTTATCAGTGGGTTTCTTATTTGACTAATAATCGTAATAGCTACTATAAGATTCTTTCAGAGAGTCGCAGTCGCCTTGCTTTTCTATTAATTGGTGTTTTATTAGGTTTATTGACCTCTATACTTTTATTTGACAGTATGAACCTTCTTTACTTTGAGCAATTTAGAAAAGAAATCTTTATCAAGCGATTATCTGGTATGAGGTTTGAAGAAGTGCATTTTAACTATCTTTTTTCACAAATCTGTGTTTTAGGTGTTGCACTTGTGTTTTTGATTTTCTTGACTCATCATTTGATTATGAGTTTACTTATAGTTTCCTTGTTTATTATCAACATGTTTACCATTTTATACAAACAGACGCTTACTGAGAGTAGAACTTCAGTCAGTGTTTTGAAAGGAAAGTAATATGATTGCAATTAAGAAACTAAGCAAATATTTTGGTAAGCGAGTTATTTTTGATGATTTAAATTTATCTTTTGATAAAGGAAAGATATATGCGCTTATCGGAGAAAGTGGCTCTGGGAAAACGACTCTTTTAAATATTCTGGCAAAACTAGAGACTTATGATAGTGGTTCTGTCACTTATGATGATACAGATTTGAAAGAGATTAAGTCTCAAGTCTATTATCGTGATTATTTGGGTTATTTGTTCCAAAACTTTGGGCTTATTGAAAATGATAGTATAAGTTACAACCTGGATTTGGGATTGGTAGGAAAGAAACTCAGAAAAAATGATATTCAAGAATACAAAGAAAAAGTGATGAAAGATGTTCATCTGGAACATTTAAATCTTAATCAAAAAATTTACGAACTATCTGGCGGAGAAGCACAGCGTGTTGCTCTGGCTAAACTTTTTTTGAAAAATCCTCCTATCATACTAGCTGATGAGCCAACAGCTTCTTTGGATCCTGATAATGCTCAAGAAATTATGGACTTAATTCGATCACTAAAAAATCCAAATCGTATCATTATTATTGCTACCCATAATCCAAGTATTTGGGAACAAGCAGATCAAGTAATTCGATTAAATAAGATTCGATATAATAACTCTAACGACGATATTAGTTAGTTTTAATATCGAGAACCTAGTTTAAGAGGTATTTTGAAATATTCTCATAAGATATCCTGAGGAGATGCAAATACCATATAATGTAAGAAATAAAGTCAGTTGGGTCGTTGAAATTGTCAAAATTAACAGAAAATTCTTGACATCTTTTAAAAAAGGAGTACAATAGTTAGTAAATCAGAAAGTAACTGGTCTTAGATTTTCAGGGAGCCTGCGGTGATTGTGAGTAGGTAATCGAGATGAGCGAACATTGGGCTGATTGGATGATAATGAGAAGGTAATACATATTCTTCTCGGTTGGCACCCCTTACCGTGCAACTCCTTGTTAGAGGAGATAGAGATGATGGTCGTTTTTTTGGAGACCATTAACTGAGGTGGTACCGTGTTAAGCTAGATTTAATGCCCTCACAGAGTTTTTCTCTGTGAGGTTTTTTATTTACTTTTATCCAATGATAGTTGCTATGATTGCAATCTAAAGGAGATTAAGTTGCTCCAGTGGTAGCGAGTCTTTACAGGCCGTGACAGGATCTTGTATCAGTCTTATTACTCTCGATAAACCAGTTTGAAAGGAAATACTATGAGAAAAATTTTACCAGCCGATACCTTAACACCAATCTTGGCTTATATGCGTGTTCAGGGGGAACACAAGGTTATCCTTGAATCCATTCCTCGTGAGAAAGAAAATGCACGTTTTTCTATTGTTGCCTACAATCCGGTCTTTGAAGTAACCTTCAAGGATGGTGTGCTTTATGAAAATGGTAAGGCGATTGATCAGGATCCTTTCGAATACTTGGACCAAGTAACAGTCAAGGGCATAAAGTCTGACCTACCTTTCGCAGGTGGTGCTATCGGGTTTGCAGGCTATGATATGATTGGTCTCTATGAAAATATCGGGGACATTCCTGAAGATACGATTGGAACACCTGATATGCATTTCTTCATCTACGAGTCTTATTTGATTTTTGACCACAAGAAGGAAAAGGTTTATGTGGTTGAGGACAATATCTACTCTGGTCGTGATAACGATGCGGTGCGTCAAGTTCTGGGGCAGGTGGTAACGAGCCTACAGACTCAGGCGCCAAACGAGTTTACACCTCAGGCCTTGCAAGCTTTGCAATTTTCAAATCATATCGAAAAAGAAGTCTTCATGGATATGGTGGCTAAGGCTAAGAAACTCATTCGTGAGGGAGATATGTTCCAATGTGTGCTTAGCCAACGCTTTTCAGCGGACTTTGAGGGAGATCCTTTGGATTACTACCGTAACTTGCGCGTGACCAACCCATCAAACTACCTTTATTTCTATGATTTTGGAGATTATCAGGTGATTGGTGCCAGCCCAGAGAGCTTGGTTTCAGTGAAAAATGGAGAGGTGGTCACCAATCCGATTGCTGGGACTCGTCCTCGTGGTGCCAATGAGGCTGAAGATGCTGCCTTGGCGGATGAACTCTCACATGATGTTAAAGAAACTGCGGAACACCGTATGTTGGTTGACTTGGGACGTAATGATATTGGTAAGATTGCTAAAAATGGTACGGTCAAGGTGACCAAGTATATGGAGGTTGAGTATTTCCGCTATGTGATGCACCTTACCAGTGTGGTCAAAGGGCAACTCTTGCCTGAGTTGACAGCACTTGATGCTCTTAAATCAACCCTACCAGCTGGAACCGTGTCAGGAGCACCTAAGATTCGTGCCATGCGTCGTATCTATGAGCTTGAGCAGGAAAAACGTGGTATTTATGCGGGAGCTATTGGTTATCTATCTGCGACAGGAGATATGGACTTTGCCATTGCTATCCGTACTATGATTCTCAAAAATCAAAAAGCCTATGTTCAGGCAGGTGCAGGTGTTGTCTATGACAGTGTTCCTGAAAATGAATTTTACGAAACGATTAACAAGGCGAAAGCTATGACAAGAATAGGAGATGCCCAATGATTTTATTAGTTGATAACTATGATTCTTTTACCTATAATTTGGCACAATACCTAGGGACATTTACAGAGGTAAAGGTCTTGCGTAACGATGATGAGACTCTCTATGAAGAGGCAGAAAAAGCTGACGGGCTAGTCTTTTCACCGGGTCCAGGTTGGCCAGCTGATGCGGGTAAAATGGAAGCCTTGATTAAGGATTTCGCTGGTAAAAAACCGATGATGGGAATTTGCTTGGGGCACCAGGCTATTGCGGAAACTTTTGGTGGTAAACTTGGCTTGGCTAAGAATGTCATGCATGGCAAACAAAGCAATATTACTTTTGAAACGCCATCGCCAATTTTCAAGGATATTGACAATGATGTCCCAATCATGCGTTACCATTCCATCGTTGTTGACCAAATGCCAGAGGGCTTTGATGTGACAGCTATCACAACTGATGATCAAGAAATCATGGCCATTCAACATAAGGAGCTACCAATTTATGGTTTGCAATATCACCCAGAAAGCATCGGAAGTCCAGATGGGCTCAAGATGGTTGAAAATTTCGTGAAAATTGTTGCAGACTAGTTAGACAGTCTTTTGACTAGATTGGTCTACGCTCAAAACATCTCCTCGTGCATCAGAAAACATTGAACCGTTTTTAAAAGGAAAACAGATATGAAAGAAATATTCCTACAAATCTCAAACCGACAAGACTTGTCTCAAGACCAAGTCCAAGCAGTCTTTGACCGCATTCTCAAAAATGAAGTCTCAGAAAGCCAAATCGCTGCCTTCCTTATGGGGCTCAAAACTAAGGGAGAAACAGCAGATGAAATCACAGGTATCGTGCGTGCCCTCAAATCACATGCGACGGTCTTGCCTGAGACTTTCACAGATGCTATGTGTAACTGTGGAACTGGTGGGGACCAGTCTTATAGCTTTAACATTTCAACAACGGTTTGCTTTGTCTTAGCAGCAGGTGGTATTCGTATGGCCAAGGCTGGTAACCGTTCGATTTCCTCTAAATCTGGTTCGGCAGATGTCCTTGAAGCCCTTGGAATCAACGTTTCGGCGTCACCAGAAACCCTATCTAAAGCACTTGATGAGGTTGGTTTGGCCTTTATCTTTGCCCAAACCATGCACCCAGCCATGCGTTTTATCGGTCCAGCTCGCCAAGCTCTTGGGATTCCAACTATCATGAACTTGGTTGGGCCACTGGCTAATCCGCTTGACCTTGAGACGCAACTTATGGGCCTCTACCGTGTGGAATTGCAGGAGATTGTTGCTAATGCGATCCAACAGTTGGGACGTAAACGTGCGGTTATTATCACAGGTCCTGACAATATGGACGAAGCTGCTCTCTATGGCACTAACACCTACACTCTTTTGGAAGATGGCCACATCAGCCAACACACTTTCACTTATGAAGATTTGGGTATGGAAAAGGTTGAGTTGTCTGATATCACAGGTGGTGATGCCAAGGAAAATGCAGAGATTCTCCTTAATGTCTTGAAAAATGAAGCTAGTCCTTATCTTGAAACAACAGTGCTTAATGCTGGTCTTGGCTTCTTTGCCAATGGTAAGGTTGCGACCATTCAAGAAGGCGTTGAGCTTGCTCGCCAATTGATTGCGGACGGATCAGCCCTAGAGAAACTTCGCCAACTCCAAGAGGTACAAGTATGAGTAAAGCCTTTCTCCCAACAATCTTAGAACAAAAAGAAAAAGAAGTGGGCCAGTTGGTCATGGAAGACTTGCAGCCCTTGCGCCAGACCTATCGTCTTTATGAGTTTCTCAAGTCAAATCAAAACAAGCTGCAAATTATTTCTGAAGTGAAAAAAGCTAGTCCAAGTATGGGTGATATTAACCTAGATGTGGATATTGTGGCTCAGGCCAAGACCTATGAGGAAAATGGTGCAGCCATGATTTCTGTTTTGACGGATGAGGTTTTCTTCAAGGGTGATATTTCCTATTTGAAAGAAATTTCGTCACAGGTGGCTATTCCAACCTTGGCTAAGGACTTCATTATTGATGAGAAACAGATTGTGCGTAGTCGTAATGCGGGTGCGACAGTCATTCTCTTGATTGTAGCGGCCTTGCCAGAGGCTCGCCTCAAGGAGCTCTACGATTTTGCGACAAGCCTTGGCTTGGAAGTCTTGGTTGAAACGCATAATCTACCAGAATTGGAAGTGGCTCATCGTATTGGTGCTGAAATCATCGGTGTTAACAACCGTAATTTGGTTACTTTTGAGACAGATATCAACACCAGTCTTGAGTTATCAACGCATTTCAAGGACAAGCCTGTTTATATTTCTGAGTCGGCTATTTTTACAGGTCAGGATGCTGCCTTAGTTGCCCCATATTTTAATGGAATTCTGGTAGGAACTGCCCTTATGACGGCTGACAATGTGGCTGAAAAGGTCAAGGAGTTGCAAATTGACAAAGGTTAAAATTTGTGGACTATCGACACCAGAAGCGGTAGCAACTGCAGTTGAAGCAGGTGCTGACTACATTGGCTTTGTGTTTGCCAAGAGCAAGCGTCAAGTGAGTCTTGAACAAGCTCACCAGCTAGCTAAAGGTGTGACAGGTCAGACAAAAATCGTCGGTGTCTTTGTTTCACCCAGTCTTGAAGAACTGGAAGAAGCGATTGATCAGGTTCCCTTAGATATCGTTCAGATTCATGGAACTTTTGATGAAGATCTGATTCCAAAGATTTCAGTACCAGTTATTCGAGCTATTCAGATTTCGGATAGTGATTCTCAAGTCAAGAGCCAGGCGGATTATCTCCTCTTTGATGCTCCCATTGCTGGTAGTGGCCAGACCTTTGACTGGCAGCTTTTGGCTGACAAGCAGATTGAACAGGATTATTTCATCGCTGGTGGCTTAACTGTGGACAATGTGGCAGAGGCCAAGGAAACTTTCCAACCCTATGCCTTAGATGTGTCCTCGGGTGTAGAGACGGATGGTCACAAAGATTTAGACAAGATTAAAGCATTTATAGAAAGAGTGAAAGCATGACATATCAACAACCTGATGCAAAAGGATTTTACGGAAAATTCGGTGGTCAGTTCGTTCCAGAAACGCTGATGACGGCCGTTATTGAATTGGACAAGGCCTATCGTGAAGCCAAGGAAGATCCAAGCTTCCAAGCGGAATTGGATGACCTCCTCAAAAACTATGTGGGACGTGAGACACCTCTTTACCACGCCAAACGTTTGACTGATCATATCGGTGGAGCGCAAATTTATCTTAAACGTGAGGACCTTAACCATACAGGTGCCCACAAGATTAACAATGCCCTTGGTCAAGTCTTGCTTGCCAAACGTATGGGCAAGAAGAAAATCATCGCCGAAACGGGTGCAGGTCAACACGGTGTTGCAACAGCGACAGCCGCAGCCCTTTTTGATATGGATTGTACAATCTATATGGGTGAGGAAGATGTTAAACGTCAGGCGCTTAACGTTTTCCGTATGGAATTGCTTGGTGCCAAGGTATTTAGCGTAACAGATGGTTCGCGCGTGCTTAAGGACGCGGTAAATGCTGCTCTTCGTGCTTGGGTTGCAGGTATCGAGGATACGCACTACATCATGGGATCAGCCCTTGGTCCTGCACCATTCCCAGAAATTGTTCGTGACTTCCAATCTGTCATCGGTCGTGAAGCCAAACGCCAATATGCAGAGATTTCTGGTGGTAAATTGCCTGATGCTGTAATGGCTTGTATCGGTGGTGGTTCAAATGCTATCGGTATGTTCTACCCATTTGTTAATGATAAATCAGTAGCCATGTATGGTGCTGAGGCTTCTGGTTTAGGGCTTGATACTGAAAAACATGCCGCAACCTTTGCCAAAGGTCGTCCAGGTATCCTTCATGGAGCGCTTATGGATGTCCTCCAAGATGCTCACGGTCAAATCATGGAAGCCTTCTCTATCTCAGCTGGTCTGGACTACCCAGGGGTTGGTCCTGAGCACTGTTATTTCAATGAAATTGGCCGTGCGACTTACGACTCTATCACAGATGAAGAAGCTCTCGAAGGTTTCAAACTTCTGTCACGTTTAGAAGGTATTATCCCTGCTCTTGAGTCTAGCCATGCCATTGCGCTTGCGCAAAAAGTGGCAGCTAAGATGTCGCCAGATCAAAGCCTCATCGTCTGCCTCTCAGGTCGTGGGGACAAGGATGTTATGCAGGTTAAAGAACGTTTCGAAGCTGAAGCAGAAGGGAAATAAACCATGACAAAAACACTAACAAAACACCTACAAGCTATCAAAGACAGTAAACGTGGCATTTTTGTACCTTATATCATGGCTGGTGACCATGAAAAAGGTCTAGACGGGCTCTTTGAGACTATCGCTCTCTTGGAAAATAGTGGTGTCTCAGCTATTGAGGTGGGTATTCCATGGTCTGACCCTGTGGCCGATGGTCCCGTTATTGAACTAGCAGGACAACGTAGTTTGGCTAAAGATGTGACTTTGACAGCTATTATCAAGAAGCTTCAAGAACAAAAAACTCAGGTACCCTTGGTTATCATGACCTACATCAACCCAGTTTATCAATATGGTATTGAAGCCTTTGTTAAGGATCTTGCAGATACATCTGTCAAGGGGCTCATTATTCCTGATTTGCCAGACGAACACGCTGACTTTATTACCCCATATTTGAAAGACAGTGATATTGCTCTCGTGCCTTTGGTAAGTTTGACTACAGGTATTGACCGTCAGAAACAGTTGATTGATGGTGCAGAAGGCTTTATCTACGCCGTTGCCATCAATGGCGTTACTGGTAAGACTGGTAATTACCGTGATGACCTTGATAAACACTTGGCTAATTTGACTGCTCATGCTGACATTCCAGTTCTCACAGGTTTCGGTGTGTCAACAGAAGAAGACATCAAACGCTTTAACGCTGTGTCAGACGGTGTTATCGTGGGATCAAAAATCGTCCGTGACCTCCACGACGGTAAGGAAGAAGAAGTGGCTGAATTTGTTACATTCGGTTCACATTTTGAAAAATAGCAGATGCTACTCTCCAGAAATGGGGAGTATTTTTTTATCAAGATCATTCTTTGGGGACATTGATTTTCTTAGTTATCAAGCTTATAATATGGGTGGATTGTAGCGAATTAAATGTATCTCTTGTTTTTATTTTCATCTTACTTATAGAAAGAAGGTAGACAAATGAAAGTATCATTGAGGGTAATACTAGGGGTCTGTTTCTTAATAGGAGCCTTACTCTTTTTCTGTCGAGGAGAGAATCACTATGCACTGATTTTTGTTTTGGTTGGTGCCTTGTATCTCTACAAGGGTCTGAGTTGAGGGTTAAATCATCGTAATCAACTTCTCTATATCTCGTATCGAATGAATAAGGTTTTTAGTGACATGAATGTCACTATTTTTTTCTTTTCGAAAACTATAGAATGATTTTATAGCTAAAAAAAGAAGAGAAGGTCTCACTAAAGATGATTGATTATATTTTGTCATTCTTTATATCAAACAAGAAAGCTTTGGCAATACTCTTTATGATAATTTGCTTGGCTTTTATTTATCCTGGCATGTTTACATTTTTGTATGGTGAAGGCAGGGATTTTAGACGTAGCCTCGTCAACTCAATCTTATCTTAGTAAAGTTTAGCACCTCTTAGGAGGTGTTTTTCTAATGCGTTGAACTATTGAAGGCTAGTATGTTCAGTGTTACAATAATGGCAATGAAAAAGAAAAGGTTTAGAAATCGTTAATGTTTACCAACAATTCCAGAATTATTTTCCTTAATAGGTTTTTGTCGCTGATTATCGAGTACGGCTATGCGATAGCACTGAGTATTATCTTTTCTAAAATCTCGGTGGACTATGTCTTAGGGCTATGGATTGCCAAATTCTTAGGAGGGATTCTTGCCAATGTGGGACACCAATTTGTAGGAAAAATCACAAATAAAAAATATGTTTTGATTGGTATTGAATTGCTTAAGGCAGTCTGTCTGGCTTTGATTTATCTTGCTATGGATAGTGTTTTTGTGTTTGCTTTGGTGGTTTTGACTGAAGTGCTGACAACTTACTTTAACAGTTTATTGTCCTCAGCGGTGCCCGTGCTTGTAAAAAAAGTCAACTTACAAAAATTTAACAGTACCTATACCATGATTGGGTCAGCTTCCTATTTCTTAGCACCTATGATAGTTGGTTTTTGGGGTAGCCTTGATTTAGGGAGCTTGTTTTTGGTTTACAGTGTGCTAACGCTACTAGCAACCCTCTTATTGTTTAAACTGGGACCGATTATTTTTGACCGTGAGAATGAATCAGAAGAGGAGGTTTCTTCCAGTCAAGGTAGTCCTATTTTTGGAAGGCAGAGTGTCGTTCTTAAGATGGTTATGATGACGATACTCTTACAGTCAGTGGGTGTCTTATATGATGCTTATGAGGTTATCTTCCTGACCAAAGATGTCGGTATTTCTAGTCAGGCCTATTCTTTCTCTCTGTCCTTCTTGGCCATTGCCTTTCTAGCAACGAGTTCAATTCTATCTTTCAAAAGTCTCACTAAATACTCCCCTATGACTGTTTACTTGTTAGGCTCTCTTGTCTATTTGGGTTATGTTGTCGTCTTTCCATTCGTACCTAACCTACCGACTGTTTTGCTTAGCTATATCTTTTTAGCAGTTGGTCAAACTATTTCTGGAATCTCGCAAAATGTATACCTGCAGGAGAAGTTGAATCCCCTACAGCTCAACAATCTTTATTTGAAAATCGAAGTCTTGAATCAGGTTTTGACAGGGATTGTTGTATTTGTCAGTGGTATGCTTATCAAGAGAGGTCTGCAGGTCACTACGATTTATTTGGGATACAGTATCCCTATCATTGTACTCGTCTTGGGAATAATGCTTATGACTAAACTGTATCAGAAAAATCTAAAGTCATAATTTTTTGCCTAAGATAATGAAAGCGTTCCAAGGTCCTTGAAGTGGTCTTGGAAATTTTTTAAAAAATAAATCTACAAATGTAAACAAAACCCTTGACACGTTTTCACGATAGCGTTAAAATAAATCTACAAACGTAAACGAATAACGACATTCAGAAAGGAGCTATCATGCTGACAATTTCATCTGCGGAATGGGAAGTCATGCGAGTGCTATGGGCTAAGGGGCAGGCGACTTCTTCAGAGATTATAGCGATTCTAGCTAAGAAGCTAGACTGGTCGGCTTCGACAGTAAAGACCTTGATTGGACGTTTGGCGGACAAGGGGTACCTAACTAGTCAGCGTCAAGGACGAGGGTTTATCTATCAAGCTAGCTTGGGGGAAGATGAGGCGAATTTTCAGGCTTTAGAAGCTGTTTTTGACAAGATTTGTTTGACCAAACATAGCGATTTGTTGGGTCAACTCATGGCAAAGACGCCGATGACCCAAGCCGATGTGGATAAGTTACAGGCCTTGCTTGCAGCAAAAGAACCTGTGGATCAGGTGGTTTGTGACTGTGTGCCTGGCCAATGTGCTTGTGGGCATCATATGGAGGTGATATAGGAAATGGCAAAAGAAACTTTTGTGGTTAATGGGATGACTTGTGCGTCCTGTGTGGCCAATGTTGAAAATGCTGTTAATAAGTTGGATGGTGTGGACAAGGCTGTGGTTAATCTAACCACTGAAAAAATGTCTGTGGATTACGCTGTGGATAAGGTTAGTCCAGAAGCTATTGAAAAAGCTGTGGCAGACGCTGGTTATGAAGCCGAAGTTTACAATCCAGATACAGCTAAAAGTCAGGAAGAACGTGAAGAAGACAAGATTCACAAGGTGCGTGAGCGCCTCATTTGGTCATCAGTCTTCACCATTCCTCTCTTTTATCTAGCTATGGGGCCAATGGTCGGTTTGCCTGTGCCAAACTTCTTGTCTCCTCACCATGCAGCTTTGACCTATGCTTTGGTGCTTTTGATTTTGACAGTGCCCGTCATGTGGTTGGGCCGTTCTTTCTATAGTAATGGTTTTCGTACCTTGGCCAAGGGTCACCCAAACATGGATGCCTTGGTAGCTTTGGCAACATCGGCGGCCTTTCTATATAGTCTCTATGGTACTTATCACATTTCTTTGGGACATGCTCATCATGCCCACCAGCTTTATTTTGAGTCGGTAGCTGTTATCTTGACCCTGATTACTCTAGGTAAGTATTTTGAAACCCTGTCTAAAGGTCGAACTTCAGATGCTATCAAGAAACTCATGCATTTGTCTGCCAAGGAAGCAACCGTTCTTCGGGACGGAAAGGAAGTCAAGCTTCCTGTGGATAAGGTTGTTCTTGGTGACCATATTGTGGTCAAACCTGGGGAAAAGATAGCCGTGGATGGTCAGGTGATTTCAGGTAGTTCTGCGATTGATGAGAGCATGCTAACAGGTGAGTCTCTTCCTATTGAAAAATCTGCTGGTAAACCAGTGTTTGCAGGTTCTATTAATGGTCAAGGTAGCTTGATTTATGAGGCTGAAAAAATTGGTAAAGACACTTTACTTTCCCAAATCATCAAATTAGTTGAAGACGCCCAACAAACCAAGGCCCCTATTGCCAAGATAGCCGATCAGGTATCAGCAGTCTTTGTTCCCGTTGTCATGGCTATAGCCCTTGTTTCAGGCCTCTTCTGGTACTTTGTCATGGGGCAAACCTTTACTTTTGCCATGACAGTAGCAGTTAGTGTTTTGGTTATTGCTTGTCCATGTGCTTTGGGTCTTGCGACACCGACAGCTATCATGGTTGGGACAGGGCTTGGTGCTGAACACGGTATTCTCTATAAGCGTGGGGATGTGCTTGAGCTAGCTCACAAGGCTGATGTCCTCGTTTTTGACAAGACAGGAACCATTACTCAAGGGAAACCTCAGTTGGTTTCTAGCTATACCTATGGCAATAGTGGAGCGGCCTTGCAGCTTTTGGCATCCTTGGAAGCCAAGTCCGAACACCCTTTAGGTCAAGCTATCCTTGTGGCAGCAGAAAATGCTAACTTGGACTTGTTAGAGATGGATAACTTTTCAAGTTTGACTGGACGAGGTCTTACTGCCAGCTATGCAGGTAAAACTTATCTAGCTGGGAATCAAACCCTTATGGCTGAGGAAAAAGTCGACTTGACTTCAGCACAAGTTGATTTCCAAAACTTGACAGCTGATGGTCAGACTCCTATTTTTCTGGCTGAAGATGGTAAGTTAATCGGACTCTTTGGTGTAGCTGATCAGGTTAAAGCAGATAGTGCTGATATGGTAGCAGCTCTTCATCAAATGGGCAAGGAAGTCATCATGTTGACTGGTGATAATGACCAAACAGCCCAAGCCATCGCTCAAAAGGTTGGTATCAAGCGTGTTATCAGTCAAGTGCTTCCGCAAGAGAAATCTAGGGTGATTAGCGACCTTCAAGCAGAAGGAAAATCAGTCATCATGGTTGGTGATGGTATCAATGATGCCCCAGCCCTTGCGACTGCAGATATCGGTATTGCTATGGGTTCTGGGACAGATATTGCCATGGAAAGTGCTGATATGGTCCTTATGAAACCAAGCCTCATGGATGTCGTTAAGGCTCTGAAAATCAGTCAAGCAACTATCACAACGATTAAAGAGAACCTCTTCTGGGCCTTTATCTACAATATCTTGTCTATCCCAGTGGCCATGGGTGTCCTCCACCTCTTTGGTGGCCCGCTCCTTGACCCAATGATAGCAGGACTGGCCATGAGCTTTAGCTCTGTCTCAGTTGTTCTCAATGCTCTACGTCTCAAACGTCGCAAAGTCTAAGCGTCAGTTACTTAAAACTCCCGCCACTTAAGCTGTGTATCAAAAAATAATTAAAGAAAAGGAAGAAAGAAAAATGACAAAAACATATAACATCACAGGAATGAAATGCCAAGGCTGTGTCAACACCGTTACCGAAAAACTCTCTGCTGTCAAAGGCGTTGAGAATGTTAAAGTTGACCTCGAAAACAAACAAGTCACTATCGAAGGGAAACCATGGAAGTGGTCTCTCAAACGTGCCCTCAAAGGCACTAAGTTCGAACTTGGTGACGAGATTTAAGACAGGAAAAAAACAGCTCTTATGCTGTTTTTTTCTACCCATAATCTTTTTGAAAATCCCTTCCTTTTGTGATATGATTAAGGTAATTATGTTCTCAAAATTGAGACTAGAAAATCAAGAAAAGAAAACGGTATACCTATGTCTAAACAAACCCTTATCCTTCTCTACGGTGGACGTTCAGCAGAACGTGAAGTGTCTGTGCTCTCAGCTGAGAGTGTTATGCGTGCGGTGGATTACAGCGCATTTGAGGTTAAAACCTACTTTATCACTCAGTCTGGTGATTTTATTAAAACACAAGAATTTACAGAAACACCAGGTGATGACGAGAAGCTCATGACTAATGACACAGTTGTGGCTAGTCAGGCTATCAAACCAAGCGATATTTATGAAGAAGGCGCTGTGGTATTCCCAGTTCTTCATGGTCCTATGGGTGAGGATGGTTCTATCCAAGGTTTCCTCGAAACCCTCAAATTGCCATATGTGGGTACTAATGTTCTTTCTTCAAGTGTGGCTATGGACAAGATTATGACCAAGCATATTCTTGAAGTTGCTGGTGTGCCTCAGGTTGCCTACACAGTCTTCATCGAGGGTGAAGATTTGGAAGTAGCAGTAGCTGAAACGCTTGAAAAATTGACCTTTCCAGTGTTTGTCAAACCTGCTAACATGGGGTCATCTGTTGGGATTTCTAAAGCTGAAAATGAAGCAGAGCTTCGTGCAGCGATTGATTTGGCTCTCAAATATGATAGTCGTATCTTGATTGAGCAAGGTGTGGCTGCCCGAGAAATCGAGGTTGGTATCCTTGGCAATACAAATGTCAAAACGACTGATCCAGGTGAAGTAGTCAAAGATGTGGCTTTCTATGACTATCAAGCCAAGTACATTGACAATAAGATTACCATGGACATCCCAGCTCACGTGCCTGCAGAAGTCATGACGCAAATGCGTGCCTATGCGGCTAAGGCCTTCCGTGCCCTCGGTGGTTGTGGTCTTGCCCGCTGTGATTTCTTCCTGACAGAGGATGGAGCCATCTACCTTAACGAGCTCAACACTATGCCAGGTTTCACTCAATGGTCTATGTACCCACTTCTTTGGGAAAATATGGGACTTTCTTACTCAGACCTTATCAAGGAATTGGTAACCTTGGGACAAGAAATGTTTGATAAACGTGAAAGCCATTTGATTTAAGAAATATGATTTAGAACACAGACATCTTAGTCTCGGAGAAATCTCTGAGACTGAGGTGTTTTTTTCTTTACAGAAATCTAGATTTTATTTATATCTTTTCTTTATCACCTCGATAAAAAATACATATTATCCAAATAATCTAACAGGTGGTAGAATAAATCTAACGTTTCAAATGAAATAAAGCAATTCGTTCGTGTTTGATGAAGATTTGCGTATCGCGATGATTATCAGAGGCGAGTGAAGGTCAAAGGGCTAGAAGTAGATGGCAGTCAGCAAGTGTTGACGGAATTTTACACGCCTTTTGTATCTTAAATGAGGAGGTAAGTTTTGGACTGGTCCATTGTTCAACAGTATTTGCCCTTTTATCAGAAGGCATTCTTTTTAACTTTACATATTGCCGTTCTGGGGATTCTTGGTTCCTTCCTTTTGGGCTTGGTGGTGAGTGTTATTCGTCATTACCGAGTGCCGATTTTGAGTCAGCTTTCGACGGCTTATATTGAGTTATCTCGTAATACGCCGCTCTTGATTCAGCTTTTCTTTCTCTACTTTGGCTTGCCTCGTATAGGTTTGGTTCTATCGTCAGAGGCTTGTGCTGTGGTAGGTTTGATTTTCTTGGGTGGTTCCTATATGGCGGAGTCCTTCCGAAGTGGCCTAGAGGCTGTTAGTCAGACCCAGCATGAAGTGGGGTTGTCTATTGGTTTGACGCCATTCCAAGTCTTTCGCTATGTGGTCCTTCCTCAGGCAGTGGCTGTGGCGCTTCCGTCATTTAGTGCTAACGTCATCTTCCTTATCAAGGAAACGTCAGTATTCTCAGCGGTAGCCTTGGCGGATCTGATGTATGTGGCCAAGGATTTGATTGGTCTTTACTACGAAACGGATGTGGCTCTAGGCATGTTGGTGGTGGCTTATCTCTTGATGTTGCTGCCGATTTCTCTAGTCTTTAGTTGGATTGAAAGGAGGTTACGCTATGCAGGATTCGGGCTTTCAGGTTCTTCTTCAGGGGAATAATTTCCTACGTATCTTACAAGGTTTAGGCGTAACTATTGGAATTTCCATCGTCTCAGTTCTTCTGTCCCTTTTACTAGGAACCCTTTTTGGGATTGTCATGACTTCGAAGTCTAAGATTGTTCGTTTTTTGTCACGTATTTATCTGGAATTTATTCGTATCATGCCCCAGTTGGTCTTGCTCTTTATTGTTTATTTTGGTCTGGCTAGGAACTTTAACATCAATATCTCAGGTGAGCTATCGGCTATTATTGTCTTTACCCTTTGGGGAACGGCTGAGATGGGTGATTTGGTGCGTGGATCAATTACATCGCTACCTAAACACCAGTTTGAGAGCGGAAGAGCCCTTGGCTTGACCAATGGGCAACTCTATACCTATGTGATTATTCCACAAGTCTTGCGTCGCTTGTTGCCTCAGGCTATTAACCTTGTGACACGTATGATTAAGACCACGTCCTTGGTGGTTTTGATTGGGGTGGTTGAGGTGACCAAGGTTGGTCAGCAGATTATCGACAGTAACCGCCTGACAATTCCAACAGCTTCTTTCTGGATTTATGGCACGATTTTGATTCTTTATTTTGCCATTTGTTACCCAGTATCGAAGCTGTCTACTTATCTTGAAAATCGTTGGAGGAATTAAGATGACAGAAAGCATTTTACAAATCAAGGATTTGAAAAAGTCCTTTGGGGACAATGAGATTCTCAAAGGCATCTCCTTGGATGTTAAACAAGGTGAAGTCGTTGTTATCCTGGGTTCCTCAGGTTGTGGGAAATCGACCTTGCTACGTTGCATCAATGGCTTGGAGACCATTCAAGGAGGCGATATTCTCCTGGATGGCAAGTCTATCACTGGCAGTAAGAAGGATTTCCACCTGATTCGTCAGAAAATCGGAATGGTCTTTCAAAGTTATGACCTCTTTCCACACTTGGATATCCTACAAAATCTGATCTTGGGTCCAGTCAAAGCTCAAGGACGTAACAAGGAAGAAGTCATTGCGGAGGCTGAGAAACTTTTGGATCGTGTGGGACTTCTGGACAAGAAGCATAGCTTCGCACGACAACTGTCAGGTGGTCAAAAGCAGCGTGTGGCCATTGTCCGCTCCCTGCTCATGCATCCTGAAGTTATCCTCTTTGACGAGGTGACGGCGTCGCTTGACCCTGAGATGGTTCGTGAGGTTCTGGAATTGATTAACGACCTCGCTCAAGAAGGGCGTACCATGTTGATTGTCACCCATGAGCTTCAGTTTGCGCGTGCCATCGCTGACCGTATTATCTTTATGGATAAGGGAGTCATCGCTGAGGAAGGTACTGCTGAAGAATTCTTCAATCATCCAAAGACACAGCGAGCTCAAGAGTTCCTCAATGTCTTTGATTTCAGTCAGTTTGGTGCCTATTTGTAACCCATTGTTTTTAGTAAAAATATAATATTTTAGGAGATATTTATGAAATTAACAAAGAAAATTTTTGCCCTATTAGCCCTCGTCTTTGCCTTGGTGGCAGTGACTGCTTGCTCAAGTAACAGTAGCTCTGGTAAATCAACAGCTAAAGCACGTACCATTGAAGAAATTAAGAAGAGTGGTGAACTCCGTATCGCCGTCTTTGCGGATAAGAAACCTTTCGGTTATGTAGATAACAAGGGTGCTTACCAAGGTTACGATATTGAACTTGGGAACCGTTTGGCAAAAGACTTGGGTGTTAAACCTAAATACGTCTCAGTAGATGCGGCCAACCGTGCAGAATTCTTGATTTCAAACAAGGTAGATATTACCCTTGCCAACTTTACAGTAACTGATGAACGTAAGAAACAAGTGGACTTCGCCCTTCCTTACATGAAAGTCTCAATCGGTGTGGTGTCACCTAAAGACAAGGTCATTAAGGATGTTAAAGAGCTTGAAGGTAAGACTTTGATTGTTACTAAGGGAACAACTGCTGAAACTTACTTTGAAAAGAACTACCCAAATATCAAATTGCAAAAGTATGACCAATATAGCGATGCTTACCAAGCCCTCCTTGATGGTCGTGGCGATGCCTTCTCAACTGATAATACAGAAGTTCTTGCTTGGGCTCTAGAAAATAAAGGTTATGAAGTAGGAATCACATCACTTGGTAACCCAGATACCATTGCCCCAGCCGTTCAAAAAGGTAACAAAGAACTCCTTGACTTTATCAATAAAGACATTAAGAAACTTGGTAAAGAGAATTTCTTCCACAAAGATTATGAAAAAACACTTCGTCCAACTTACGGTGATGCAGCTAAAGCTGATGACCTCGTGGTTGAAGGTGGCGAAGTGAAATAAGACTGACAGCCTTCGTAAGGGCAAGTCTTGCTTAATAAGAACAAAACAACCACCCCGTGGCTATCTAGCTCAGCTAGAAGCAGGGGTGGGTTATTTGTTTTTATATTTTCTTTTGATCCTCCATTCAACGAAAAGAACATATATAAGCAAGCTTCCAAACATTCCAAATACGATATATGGTTTCAGACGATCAAACAAGGTTATTCGTTGACCATAAAGGGATTTTGAAGCATCTTTCCAGGTAATACTCTTGTCTTCATCATCAATCCGTTTGTAGGATTCGCCATTATAGGTCAGGTAATTGTCTTTACGAACGTACATATTCAAATAGTTAAGGCCGTTTTTAGCGGGGAGGTCTGAAAGCAGGCGTTCCTCAGCGTAAACTTCAATGTAGAGGGTACCATCCTCGAAGCGTTTAATATCATCGATGCGTGCATTTTTAATGAGGACATTTCCATCTTGAACAATATCCCAATCAAGCTTACTTCCTTTGCGCCCTCTTTCGTAGGATATGGCAAGCTGATGATTTTCAGATTGCCACAGACCATAGATACTGTCTTTAGAAACCCCATCGTCAAAGAAAATCATATAAACGATGAAAATCGGTATCATGAGTAGGAAACATATCTCAAAAATGTTGGCTAAACGGTCTGTAAATTTATCCCAGCGTGCTCGCCATCCCGTTTTACGTTTTTGTTCTTTTCGATATGCTTTTTGTGAATGATATTTTCGGTTGAGTTTCTTTCGGTCAGCGTATTTTCTTTTTGATTGGTGTCTCACTTAGTTTTTCTCTCCTCTTTTGCCGAGCCTCTGTAATGATAAGAACTGAGCAAATCCCCATAAGTATCAAATAGAGGGCTTCAAAAAC
>OGHW01000491.1_pt1 | contig 44120 bp, 47 predicted proteins | sample 1571641 | NCBI WGS metagenome assembly OGHW01 (sample SAMEA2582066, study PRJEB24529) | metagenome | biome: Human gut stool | place: China | collected 2011 | reverse complement strand
GACGATCTGGTGCGTGCGTTGGTTGAAAACTACGAGCAGGTTGATATTGAAACCAAGTTGTTAGTTCCATTGAAAAAAACATATCGTCCAGCTTAGTTCATATTAGACCTAAATTTATATAGTCAAATTTGTATGAGAGTGAAATATGGAAATTAAAACTTCAGATTTTGGAATTTCTACAAAAGATGTTCGCAAAGTATTAGTTCTCCCTAATATTGGCTTAGGTAGCGAAAATATTTTTAGCACAGATTCTATTAGTTTTATTAAATATCTAAAAAAAGAAATTGATTTGGAGTTTTATCATCAACCAGAAGGATTTTGGGAACAGCGAAGTATTGATTGGCTAGGACCTACACTCTTTCTTACAGGGAAATTATTATATGATAATCCTGATTTATTGAACATTTTATTTGAGATGTTATCTTCTTATGTAAGAGAAAAACTTCCTAATCGAGATAGTAGTAAAATAAAAATTAATGTGATTTGTAAAAAAGATGAAAATACCAAAAGCATGGAGATAAATTATGAAGGTGATATAAACGGACTTGATGAGATAAAAAATGCTATTGAGTTGGCATTTAAGGATTAATTTTATGAATATAAATAAAATAATCACATACAAAAATATACAGCAAGAAAATATAGAGTTTGTTGATGCTGCAATTAAAGATCTTTTTATAACAGCATCAAGAGATGTAATTGCTCTTTGGGTAAAAAGAATAGATGAAAGGATAGTGAAAAATAGGGGCTTAAAATTTTGGTTTATGAGAAATAATGATGAATATGCGTCAGGAACCTTCCTTTATAGCCATTGCACTCTTTCAGCAGTAAAATCAATATACTTACTATTCGATTTCATAAAGTCGGATGAAGGACAAAAAGCTTGGATGTCTTTGATTGATGCTTATGATTATATTGATGTTGCAAAAATATTCTTAAATAAATATAAAATACAAAGCGAAGGACTTGATGCCTTTACTCATCGGATAGAATCTTTAGAAAAAGTGATTTTCCCTACCCATCATTTGTTTTTAAGCCCAGGAGCCAAAGAAACTCTGGGGAATTGTAATATTTGTGGTAGTGATTACTTTGAGTGTGAGCATATTGAACGGGAAATATATAATGGTATGCTTTGCTTGCGAATTAATAGAAAGATATTAGAGGCCAATCATATAGCTTTAGTAGAAAACCCAAGGGATAGGCGGTGCATTATTTTAACGATTCAAAATACTGATGGAACTAAACTTGAAATATTCAGCCGTAAAAGAAAGATTGGTGAAAAGAACGCTGATGAAATGACTTTGAATGCAATTATACATAATTTTAGACAGCCAGTGTTTAATTGAAAATTACGGTAATAGTCAGGGGCGTTTGAATAATACGCTCCCTACTTTCCCTCCTGCTCCTTTAATATCCCCCAGACCAGTAGACACCATACTAGCCACAGCACCGCCAACTCTCACCCCTGCCCACATCAGTCCTCCTAGCCAGAACGCGGGCAACACAACAAACATCGTCCCCATCACCATATTGACGATCAGATCATCAGAAGTGTTCTGTAAGCCGTACAGGTTGAAATGTGAAGCGCCGTTCTCACTATAAATTATCTCCATCAGCCAGCTATCCAGCCAACGAGCAAGCTCCCACCAGAAGGTAAGAAAGAACAGGGCGAACTGCACAAAGCTCAGCGTGATGACAGTTTTAATCTCCCATGCCGAAAATAACAGGACTACTGGTATCAAAATGACCAGCGCCATTTCGAGGAAGGCCTGTACCATTGGCAGCGCTTGGCGCACGCTGTCGAAAGCAGGGAACAAAGCGAGGCTGGAAATCGACATTCCGGCGATACTCCCCAACCGGCTTAACGCTTGCGATGCATTCAAGTTATCTCCCGCATTCCCACCAAACCCGTTATATACCAGCCCACCCTGTGATACCTGCATATTGCGCGGGCTCACCAGCGAGCGCAATACCGCTTCTTCGTACTCGTCTTTCGACTGCCCCAGTTTTTGCAGCCGTTGCCAGAGCGTGGTATCGACCTGCTTCAGCAGCCGATTTTTCAGCCCCGCCTCACCATCGGACCACCACTCCTTACATGCTGGATAGCCTCCGCCACCCGTATCGCTCAGACCGTCGTCGCGGCTGGCGTCATATGGCCAGGCGGCGCGCGGTGAACGGGAATGATCGTGGTCGTAATAGCCCGGCGTGGAGAGGTAAAAAGACGATCCCACCCAGTCCACTTCCCGGCTTTGCTCCTCACTGATATCGCTGCCGAGCTTTTTCAGCCGTGCGCGCGACGGTCCATAGCAGTCGTTAACGAAATCCTGTAGCTCCTGCGCCAGCGCCGGATCGGCGATCCGGGTGTGTTGCACCTCAAAGCGCAACTGGCGCAAATCCGGTTTGCAGGGCAATACCGCGACGGCAGCGCTGGTGATGCCTTTGCCGAGCGCGTGAGTGAAGTACCACCACACCGGCACCGAGGCGCTCTGGCCGCTAAGTTCGTTGATCAGCGGCGCATAGCCGGAATCGCCGGGCTGTACCACCGACCAGCCGCACTGTTTTGTGCGCTGGCTGTCGTATGTAATGGTATTGATATCTACATTGAGGAACGGCACACCCGCGAAGAAGATCACCAGCAGGGCGCTGTAGAGCGAGTGCTCCACCCAGACGACCAGCAGGCGGGCGACGTTGCCTTCATCCGCCCCCTGGCCGCGCGCTTTCAGCCACAGGGTAATCAGTTTTGCCAGCAGGGGCAGGGCGAACAGCCCGGTGGCGGTCAGCGTCTGCCACACGCCGTTGTTCACCAGCCAGCCGAGCAGGGTGAGCACGTACTCGAAATAGCTGTTGGCGGTCATCGCGGACTGTCCGTCTGCGGGTTATTGAGGTTGTGCAGACGGCGGTCGCTGTCGTCCGGCACTTCCACTGCCTGCCCCTGAAGCTGGTCGCGCTGCTGTTTGCGTTGCAGGATCTGGCTGGCGGTATTGCGCGTCAGCGCCTGGCGGAAATCGAGTTCCAGCTTAAGCTGGCTCAGCTCTTCATCCAGTTGGATGGTGGTTTTGCCCAGGCTCTCCTGCGCCTCTTTGACGTTGGCGATATTCGGTTCGCGCATACCTGCAAGCAGCGTGCGCCGGGCCAGCAGCGCCTGTTCGGTGACGCGGGCCAGCGCCAGTTCTCCCGCCAGCCGTTCGGTGAGGACGGCGGCGTCCGGATCGTCGCGCAGCGCCTCGACCACGCCGCGGGTAAGCTGCATGGATCCGCCGGAGGCTTTCGCCAGGTTGTCGAAGCCGGGCTTCTGGTTACCGTTAACCAGAGCCGTCAGCACAAGCAGGATCTTCGCCTTTTCTTCGTCGATCAGCGGATGCAGGCCGATCCCCGCCTGTGCGCCGGAACGCGCATCCGGATCGTCGGTGGCCTGCGCCACGCTGATGGTCTGCTCGCCAACCACGCGGGTCATCCATCCGGCGGCCTCTTCAGGAGATTTCCAGGTGCTACAAAGTTCCCCGTCGCATTCAGAGGAGGTAAGAGACGTGGTGCTGGTGGCAGGCTGCTGGTTGAGGATATTCCAGCCTGCGGCGGTGGCGTCATGGACTACCTTAATCGGCGGCTGGCCTTTACCACCGCGCTTTTCACCGCCCACCCAGCGTTTACCCTTTTCGGCGGCCTCTTTTGCCGCTTTCTGGTCGGTGCGGATGGCGTCGCTGTCGCTGGCGGCAAGGGTCTGGTAGTTCTCCGCTTTGGCTCCCGAAAACCAGGCGGAATCGGCCGCTAAATCGGTCATCTTCTCCGCCATTTTCTGGCAGTTCAGCAGCGATTTGTCAAAATCCAGCCGCCCTTGCAGCACGCCGTTGGTCAGCAGATCATAAAGCTGCGGATTGGCGCGCTGAATAATCATCGCGGGCAGGCTGGCAACCGCGCCGGTGGCGCTCTGGATGACGTTGCCCATCAGTTGCTGGAAGCCGTCGGTGATGCCGTTCAACTGGTTGCGCACGGTGGTGCCGATATCGAAATTGCCGCACATCATATCGGCGTTCCAGCCAATCCCCACGCTGAGCGGAGAGGGACTGCGGCGAACGGGTGGAGGCATCACGGCCTCGCCGCCGCCAATCTGATAGTAAAGCAGGTCGTCGACCGCGCCTCGCGTGCGGAAGCTGTAGTCATCGGCGGCCGCGCAAACCCAGGCGAAAAACAGTAAGACAGGATAAGCGCTCTCATCACCGCCTCCGTTAACCCGTACTGCCGAGAAAAGTCTGTCCCCGGCGCGGGCAGCATTTGTAAGGCCGCCACAGCGTCCAGGCGTACGCGCCATCCTCCGCCAGCTTGTCGGCGTAGGTGTCGGTGGCGCTGCCATCCGGGAACACCGAACAGGCGGCGGATTTTTTCGGGGTGAGCATCTGCCAGCGATGGTTATCGCTGTCGCCTTCGATAATCGGAGAGGGCGGCCAGTACCCGGCGCGGGAGGAGGCTGCCAGCGGCGTATAGATATGCGGTTGTCCGGTACGGGTCACCAGATCGGCCACGCGCTGGGCGATAACGGCGGCAGCTTTATAGTCGTGCGTCTGGCTGATGGCACCGGCGCGAGGGTAGATATTGCCCCACATATCGCCGTCTTTCCCTACATCTCGTAACCCCGGCGTCAGCGCCTCCGGCCAGGTCATCTCCGGTACGCCGCTGCGCCACGCCAGCGTATCCAGTTGACTCAGAAAGTACGGTTGAAAAGGCTGCGATGAAGGCGAGCAGATATAGCCAAACTGGGTGAAAAACGTCGCCAGTTCGGCGCCTGCCGGGAAGCCGATGGCGTCGGCATTCTTAAAGCGGATCTTGCTGTGCTGGCTGGCCGTTCGCGGATTAGTGTCGCCACCGCCTTCGGCAATGCCGGGCAGCGGTGGGCTGAGCGACGACATCTCTGTCCACGGATTCTGCCCGGTGATGCTGTAAGCCGACACCACCAGATCCGGGCGGAAATGACTGACCTTCACCGACGTACGCACCGTACAGCCGAACGGCGTGCAATAGAGCCAGTAGCACAAGCCGACAACCCGGTAGTTCACGCAGTCTGGCGACAGGGCGGAAGCGGCAATTTCCGGCGTGGTAATGGCTCTGAGCGGGAAAGCGGCGCACAGCATCAGGGGCAACAGCAGAGTAAAGCGGTCTGGCATAACGCCTCCGGCAACAGAGTTTTCTTCTGCCGGGTGTAGCACTATGCCCGCTAAATCGCGGTAGAAAACTGGAGCCAGCCTCTGAAAATTGTTGAGTCTGTCATCACCCTTTTGGGCTTTCTGGTAGTATTCTCTGGTCCAGGCCGGGCTACGAAAGTGGTTCCGGCCTGTTTTTTTCTTCATTGTTTATTGTGTTTAAGGAGCAAGGCTTATGCCAGTAAAACGAAAACACCTTACACGCCAGGAAGTGGGGCAGATACTGCTTGCAGCGGACCGAGGGATCCATTTCGAGCGCGATTACTGCCTCATCCAGATGTGTTTTTTACACGGTCTGCGCGTCAGTGAGCTGTGTGGAATGCGCCTGTCGGATATCGATTTGGTCGGACGCTCGGTGTATATCAGGCGACTCAAAAACAGCCTGTCCACGCAGCATCCGCTGTTCGATGCTGAACTGCCCGCGTTGATGCGTTGGCTAAAGGTGCGCCGCCGCTGGCGGGAGGCAGACAGCGACTGGCTTTTTTTGTCGCAGAAAGGGGGTCCACTGTCGCGCCATCAGGTCAGGTTATTGCTCAGACGTTACGGCGAACTGGGTGGGATCAGCATTCCCGCGTATCCGCATATGCTGAGACACGGATGCGGTTACGCGCTGGCGGACCTGGGGCGTGATACCCGTCTGATACAGGATTATCTGGGGCACCGGAACATCCGGCATACGGTGATTTATACGGCGACAAATACGCAGAGGTTTATGAATGTCTGGGGGAACATGAGAGAAAACCACACAATTAGTGCCAGAATGTAAAGTAGTATCAGAAAAATTTAGCAAAGTGTCAAAATTTTTCTGAGACCCCTTTAGGTAACGGATTATCTCGCTGTTTTTAAATAATTTATCTGCGCGAATATTGTCTAACACACCTCTGGCTCCTGCTGGCAACGTGCTGAAGTTGTTCACGTTGCCAGTTTTCATTTGCTCACCTTCTTATGGTTTTATGCCGTTCCTTAAGCGGTATTCCGCTTTCACCAACGTTTTATTCTGGACTTTCTTTTTCCACCAAATTTTCTCCTGAACTCACCACTCTGGCACTAACGGGAAAGTCTAATGCGGATTTTTTCACCGCCGGAGTGAAGCAGGGCAGACCCCTGGAGTGATTTTTCATCAAGGAGAAAGGTATGAAAAAAACGATAACAATCGTGTGTTTTATGCTGGCGGCCGGCAGTGCAATGGCCGCTGACGGGACGATCAATTTTACTGGCAGCATTACTGACCAGACCTGCACGGTGGACAGCGGTTCACAAAACCTGAATGTCAATTTAGGCAAAGTGGCGCAGACCGCGCTTAACGGCGCCGCCGGAATGAAAGCGGCGCCGACGCGTTTCACGCTTAGCCTGAGTGATTGCCCGGACACCGTAACGGGAGCAAACGTGAAATTTGACGGCACTTCCGACGGCGTAAACCAGAACCTGCTGGCGCTGGACAACGGCACAGGTATCGCGACCGGCGTTGGTATTGAAATCGCTGACAAAAACGGTACGGCCATTCCGCTTCACACCGCCTCTCCTGACTACACCCTCGCCGCAGGGGCCAACTCGCTGGACTTTATTGCCCGTTATGTCTCTACCGGCGCAGCCGTCACCACCGGTACAGCAAACGGCACCTCGCAGTTCACCATTAACTACAAATAACGCTGTGCCGTCGCGGGGTGCATCTCCCTCTCCCATCCTACCGGGTGCGCCGCCGCATAACAGGGAGCGTTTCGCAGGGATGCGTATTTTTCGTCCGGAGATAACAAGATGAACAGGTATGTACACGTTGCGCTGGCGTTCTTGCTGGCTTTATTTACCGTGCAGGCGCAGGCCGGAATCGTGATTGGCGGGACGCGGGTGGTTTATGACGGGGATAAAAAAGAGGCCTCAGCGTCCATCCGTAACCCGGAGAAATCCGACGTTTATCTGGTGCAGAGCTGGGTGGATAATGGCGAACGGGGCGGCAAAGCGCCGTTTATCGTCACGCCGCCGCTGTTTCGCATTAACCCCGGTGAAGAGAATATGCTGCGCATCATTCGCACCGGCGGCAACCTGCCGCCGGACCGGGAGTCCGTGTTCTGGCTCAACGTAAAATCCATTCCCGCCACTGATGACAGCAAACCGCACACCAATGTATTGCAGGTAGTGGTGAAGTCGCGCCTGAAGCTTTTTTACCGACCGGCGGGTCTGGACGGGCATCCGGAGGCCGCATACCGCCAGCTGTCGGTGGCCCGCAGCGGCAATCGCCTGACTATCAGCAATCCGACGCCGTATTACGTCACGCTGTTCATCCTGAAGGTAGATGGGAAGGAGATAAAGAGTGCGGATATGGTGCCGCCGAAGGGCAGTGTGAGTTTCACGATCCCTTCCGCCACGGCGTCCCGCGTTAGCTGGCAGGCCATCAGCGACTACGGCGGCGTCAGCCAGTTCGAAAGCCGCCAGCTGTGAGGGGAGAGCGTGATGAACAACCCTGAACGGCGCACCATGATGATCCTGCTGGCGCTGCTGCTGGTGATGATCCTCCTGCTGGCATATTTCCGCAACGCAGAGGCTCGCGAGACCTTCAATACCCATGCGCTGGAAATCGACAATCCCGGCCAGCCGGTGGCGGATTTATCCACCTTTGCCGAAGCGGACGGCCAGTTGCCGGGCGTTTACCGGGTGACGGTGTATGTGAACGGCGAACAGCAGGGCGAAGCGCAGGATATCGCCTTCACCGCCGGGCCAGACAAAAAACTCCGCGCGCAGATAACCCCCGCCATGCTGAAAGCATGGGGCGTAAAAACCGATGCTTTTCCCGCGCTGGCGGCGTTGCCTCCGGATAAGCCGCTGAAGGATATCGGCCGCTATATCCCGATGGCGTCCAGCGAACTGCGCTTCAGTAAACTGCAACTGAACGTCAGCATTCCCCAGGCGGCGATGAGCGCCGCGGCCCGCGGCCAGGTGGATCCCTCGCAGTGGGATGAGGGCGTTCCCGCCGCGTTGCTGAACTACAGCCTCAGCGGCAGCAATACCTGGCGCGACCACCAGAGCGGCTCAGAGGATAACTACTATGCCAACCTGCAAAGCGGCCTGAACCTTGGCCGTGGCGGCTGCGCAACTATTCGACCTGGAACTATGATGAGGATAGCGGCAGCCACTGGGATTCCATTAACACTTACCTCCAGCGGGATATCCAGCGCCTGAAAGGGCAACTGACGCTCGGCGACAGCTACACCCCTTCCGATATCTTCGACAGCGTGCAGTTTCGCGGCGCGCAACTGGCGTCCGACGACAATATGCTGCCGGATAGTCTGCGCGGGTTCGCCCCGGTTATCCGCGGCATTGCGCAGTCGAATGCGCAGGTGACGGTGAAGCAGAACGGCTACATCATCTACCAGAGCTACGTCGCGCCGGGCGCGTTCGCCATCAGCGACCTCTACCCGACCTCGGGCAGTGGCGACCTGGAAGTGACCATTAAGGAGGCCGACGGCAGCGAGCGCACCTTTATTCAGCCATTTTCAGCCGTTCCCATTATGCAGCGCGAGGGTCGCCTGAAATACGCCCTGACTGCCGGGAAGTATCGCAGCGGCAACAACGACAGCGATGAGCCGCAGTTCGGCCAGGTGACGGCGATTTACGGCCTGCCGCACGCCATCACCATTTATGGCGGCACGCTGTACTCGGAGGACTATCAGTCCGGGGCGGCGGGGCTGGGCTTTGGCCTCGGCACGCTCGGTTCGCTATCCGTCGATATCACCGCTGCGCACACCACGCTCAACAACGATGAAACCCACGACGGCCAGTCGTACCGGGTGCAGTACTCAAAGGATTTCCAGGCCACCGACACCAGCTTCACCCTGGCGGCGTACCGCTACTCCACCGAAGGCTTTTACACCTTCCAGGAGGCCAATGACCTGCGGACGGACAGCGATGACGGCTGGCGGATGCAGTACAACAAGCGCCAGAAACTCCAGCTCGACCTCAGCCAGAGCCTCGGCAGCTACGGCTCGTTCTTTATCTCCGGTTACCAGCAGGATTACTGGCACGAGGACGGCTACGAGCGCACCCTCAGCACCGGCTGGAACGGCAATATTAATGGCGTCAGCTACAGCATCACTTACAGCTACAGCGACTATCCTGACAGCACCCAGCCTGCCGACCAGCAGCTGGCCTTCAGCATGCAGGTGCCGCTCAGCCGCTTCCTGCCCAACGCCTGGGCCAGCTACAGCATCAACACCGCGAAGCACGGCGATACCCGCCAGCAGGTGGGACTTAACGGCACGGCGCTTGCCGACAACAACCTCAGCTACAGCCTCCAGCAGAGCTACACCAACCATGGCGTGGGCGGCTCCGGCAACATCAACGCCGATTACAAAGGCGGCTGGGGCGAAGTAACCGGTGGCTACAACTACGACGATGACAGCCAGCAGGTGAACTACGGCCTGAAGGGCGGGATTGTCGCGCATCCACATGGCATCACTTTCGGGCAACCGCTCGGCGACTCGCTGGCCGTGGTGAGCGCGCCCGGTGCGGAGGATGCAAAAGTGCAGAACAACACCGGGGTGTACACCGACTGGCGCGGTTATGCGGTGGTGCCTTACGTCAACCCGTACAAGAAAAACCGCATCGCGCTGGATACCAGCACGCTCGGCGATGAGGTGGATATCGACACCGCCGTCCAGACTGTGACGCCGACGCAGGGTGCGGTGGTAATGGCTGACTTCAACACTCGCGTCGGACGGCGCGTGCTGATGACGCTGCTTTACCGCGGATTACCGGCGCCGTTTGGCGCGCAGGCGAAGCTGAAGGAAGGCGGCAGCGGCATCGTTGGCGATGATGGCCAGGTCTATCTCACCGGCGTGCCGGATGAGGGCGATATTGCGGTGAGCTGGAACGGGACGCGGCAGTGCATGGTGCTTTACCGGCTGCCGGAGAATGCCGGAAACGTTCCGGTGACGGAAACTGAACAGGAGTGTCGTTAAATGAAGGTGTTATTAAAATCCGGCTGGCTGGTGCTGGCGTTGTGGCTGGTTTCTTTTGGTACACAGGCCTCCTGTGGTTTCGCTTCCGGAGTGAGTAGTGAAGTTCCGGGGTATATCAGTTTCGGCAATGTGGCGGTCCAGCGTGATGCGGCGGTGGGCAGTGTCATCGCCACGGCCACAACGGGGGCGTATAACGGCGGCAATACTATCGCCGGGTGTTCAGAAGCCTGGACCTACCGTTGGGAACTGAGTAAATGGGGAACGCTGAGCAGTCTCGGAAGCAATATCTATAACACTAATGTTCCTGGAGTGGGTATCCGGTTGACTAACACCTCTTCCGGGAAAGTGCTTCCCTATGACCAGAGTGTGGGCGCGAATGTTTATATTTACATCGGTGGTGATGGTATTAAAGCGGAGTTAATCAAAACGGGCGATATTACGGGAGGAACGCTGGATAGTGGCATGCTGGCGCGGGCCTCGGTGGCGAACCAGTTTTATTTTGCCAATGTCACCCTGAATGGCACAAATACCATTACCTCTGAATCCTGCTCTGTTACCACTAACCCGGTTAATGTCCCGCTGGGTGACCATGACAAAAGCGAGTTCAGCGGTCCGGGTTCCGCAACGGCCTGGCAGACATTCAATATCAATCTGAGTTGTATTCAGGGCGCACGGATTAATGTGCGTATTGACGCCACAGCAGATAGCGACGCCGGCGTACCCGGCGTCATTAAACTCGACAGCGATCCAGTTAATGCCAGCGGTGTCGGCGTGCAGCTCTGGTACCGCTATGAAGACAGCCCGGTACAGTTCGGTCAGGAGCGGTATTACTACACCTCGCCATCAGGCGGCAACGAATATGTTCAGCTTCAGGCGCGCTATTACCAGACAACACAGAGCATCACGGCCGGGAAAGCGAACGCCACGGCGACGTTTACGTTGACATATAAATAGCTACCTGAACAATTATAAAGGTTTTAGACTAACCCTCTGTTTATCAGGGAAGATGATAATGATCCAATATTGGTGGAAAGATCTGTTTGATCGCAATAATAACTGGCAGGGTCTGGAGATGACACTTAAGAGCAGCCAGAGGACCGACGTGGCAATGGAAATGCTAAGTGGTCGTTATGGGCGGATGGCGTTGCAGGTTTCTGGGGAGACATTATTCTGGGCATCAATGTTGAAAGATCATTCCGGTGTCTGGTTGGTGTTTAATGCCGATCATTCCGCTTGCCAGACATTATTACCGGCTGTCACATCTGAAGATATTGAAGGCATTAAAAGCAAAGGCGAACGGGCCTGGACAGGTGAATGGTGTCGCTATTTTTCCCGGCAATTAATGAATGCGCCAGTGCCTCTTCTGTCTCCTCGCCGATGGCTGATAAGGCCGATGGAGGCCAAATATTCATTACCGAAATTATCCGGACAGCGTGTTCCTGTAAATAGCTGGCGTTTTGATGCCCCAGAAAGCAGCGGGAATATCGGCTGTAGCTGGACGCTCTACGGCGAAGATTTTCCTGATTTGGTCAATCCTGACAAAGTCAGATTAGTGGATTGGTGGTGGGGAGGTAGCCTGCTACTTGGGCGTTATCCGATACAACCTGATGCCGGAAGGTTGAAATGGTGGCGTAAAAAATGCCGGGAGGGTGCGCTGCCTCCAGTACTTGTCTGGTATATAGCAGGGCTGGGATCATTTGTTATTCTTGATGGTCATTATCGTTTACAGGCAGCGATTGCAGAAGAAATCCCACTTTCATTTCTGGTGCTCAGCGAATTGCAGGAACGGGATTTTGCTACCGATCAAGACCATCGGGCCCGTATTGTCCGGGCGTTAGAACAGCAGCTCAAAAATCCTAAGTGCAAAATCGATGGTGTAAATCAGACGCTGATTAATCTTTATGATACACGTTATCTTTATGCCTCAACCCATAGCCGCGCGACGCTTGGCGAAGGAACGCGCTGGACACAGGAGTTAGAAAGCTATCTGCAACGGTATCAGTTGGAAGACTATCGGGACAGGGTACTTAATGGCGTTAACGATGAATGCTGAATTAAGGATAACAAATGGCGGCATTCTTTAGGGAATACAGAGTCAACGGGCTTGCGGATACCAGCATCCCTGCTGGCCGACTATTTTAATGACACTGGTTTTTGACTTTCGAGACTCTGATGCACCGCCTCGCAGATCCGGCTTACCGCCAGCCCGTCAACTGCGGTGACCGGGTACGGTGACCTGTTCCTGACCGCCCGCACAAAGTCATTGATGGGGTCGATACCAAAGCCGCTGGCGACACCGTTGCGGTAGTTGATGAAGTAGCTGTTGGGCGTGAGCGTCTTGTCCGGGGTGGTAATTTCCAGTCCCCGATGCTGCGAGGAACTGCGGATATAGGTTGCCTCGCAGAGAATATCAATGCGCCCGTCGTTGTCTTTCGGAAAGCCTTCCGGCAGCACCCACGAGTTCTCGACCACCCACGAACTGCCGTCGCCCATCGTCAGCAGGCTTTGCACGCTGTCAAAGGTGTCGAGGCCGCATTCGACCATCAGCCGCTTCTGCCCGACGGCATACACCGACACCGCTTTCTGGCCGGAGAGATACCGTACAAGGTCGAAGCAGTGGGAGCCGAGGAACCATACCGGGGAGCTTGCGCCCGCCCAGTCCAGCCACGCCGTCGGGACCGTTATCACGTCGTCCATACTGATATGCCCGCGCAGGATGCGCCCGGCTTCCGGCCTCTCCAGTTCAGCCTTAATGCGCATCACCGCCGGGTCCCAGCGCTTGTGGAAATCGACGCCGACCAGCAGGTCCCGCTGCTGCGCCATCTCCACGATAAGCTCACACTCGCGTACCGAGGTGGCGAGCGGTTTTTCTGCCAGCACATGTTTACCGTGGCGCAGGGCGGTGAGGATGGATTCGGTGTGGTACGGATCCGGCGTCGCCACCGAGACCACGTCGATGGCTTCCTCCTGCAGAAGAACGTCCAGCCGGGTATAGCCCATCACGCCGTACGCCATGGCAAGGTCGTCACAGCGTTCCTCATCTGTTTCGCAGATGGCGACCAGCACCGTGTCCGGGTTATGGCGGTACGCGTTCATATGGTGTTTGCCGTAGATACCTGCGCCGACCACGGCGGCTCTGATTTTGTTCATCGTTGAGTCCTCAGAATAAGCCCAGGGAAAACAGCCAGCCGATGATGACGGCCAGCGGTCCGGTCAGTTGTCTCGACAGCAGAAAGGCGGGTACACCTTTTGCGATGGTCTCCGGCTTTGCCTCCTGCATGGAAAGACCTACCGGCACGAAGTCGCAGCCGACCTGCACATTGATCGCAAACAGGGCGGGCAGGGCGAAGGCCGGGGATATCGCCCCTGCGCCAATCTGGGTGCCTATCATCACGCCAATCACCTGCGAGATGGCTGCCCCCGGCCCGAGCACCGGGGAGAGGAAAGGAATGCCGCAGATGAGAGACAGCAGCAACAGCCCCCACAACGAGTTCGCCAGCGGCGTCAGGGCGTGGGCAATCAGGCTGCCGAGTGCGGTCTCCTGCACCAGGGCTATCAGCAGCGAGACAAAGGCCATAAACGGGATAACGTTGCGCAGCGACACGTCCACCGCCTCACGGCTGGCGGCGAACAGCAGGGCGATAACGTGGCCGACGGCGGTGCCGGTCTGCTCGACCATGTGCACCAGCTTCTCTGTGCCGCGAGGAGGTGGTGGCGTGGTGATAACCCGTGGTGCAGGCTCCGGTGTTATCTCAGGCTCGCTGTCCGGCGCTTCGGCGGTATCCACCAGAACCAGCTGTTCCATCGTGACGCCGGAAACGTAGTTATCCTCGGTAATAAAGTGTGCCAGCGGTCCGGCCCGCCAGGTAGGCAGCACGTTGATGGTCGGGATGCCCTTCTGCGGATACAGGCCGCAGCGCAGGGACCCGGCGCAGTTAATCACCACGCACAGGATGTCGTTATCCGGCGGGATATCGGCAAAACCGTTGACGATTTCCGATTCGGTGAGCGCGCCGATTTCTATCGCCACCGGATGGATTTCCCGCCCGGTCAGCGACAGCACCTTTTTGCCGCTGGCGACGGGCAGCCACAGCCCCTTGCCGTAGCCGCCGGGACCGGGGGGAATAAGCACCGTGTTCATGGCCGTCCCTCCTCAATCACCAGATTGCCGTGGAGGTCTCGCAGATTCGGCACCGGGCCGGAGAGATGAACCGCGCCGATATGGCAGGGATTCAGGTCGCCGTTGAACACCAACGTCAGGTGGCCGAGTTCAAACAGCGCCTGCTGTGCTCCTTTGCCGACGGCAGTCACCAGATAGTCGTGACCCGCCAGCAGCAGGCGGTCACCGGGCAGTATCATCAGGCTCTCTTCCCGGAACGATGGTTCCAGAGACAGGGAGTAATCGAGGCAGTCCTTCGGCCCGTTGCTGTCGAAGGTGATGAGTATCTTGTCGGTCAGGCCGTCAGCGACAAACAGCCCGATAGCAGTAATACGTGCGCAGTAAATCATCATGGCGCATTCCCCCGCTTGCTGAGCCGCAGGAACAGGTACTCGGTGATGATGCCGCGGATCAGGCCAATCACCATCGCGGCGGCGATATAGCGCAGCGCCAGCGAGGTGACGGGCAGGCCGAGCGCCTTAACCCCCGCAGCCACGCCGAGCCAGACAAACAGCTCTGATGGCACTACGTGGGGAAACAGGCTGGTGAGGGGATGGGCGGTGGTGCCGAGTGCATCCTCATAGCCGGGTTTACTCTTCTCAGGTAAGAGCTTACCGAGCGTCAGCGCGCCGGGGCTACTCATAAAGAACCAGCCGAGCACTGGCAACACGCCGTAGGTGAGAATGCGCGAGCGGCCGAGCAGGGCAGCGACCTTCTCCATCCGCACGATGCCGACCAGCTTCATCAGGAAGTTGATGGCCAGCAGCAGGCAGATGAGCATCGGGATTAGCCCGGTCATCATGTCGAGGAAGATTTTGCCTGCGGCCTGGAACAGGTGGATAAAGCCTTCAGCCAGGGAGACCAGAAACATGGCGGCCTCCTGCGATGGGTATGATGGTGCATGGTTGTGGTTCGGTGTGCATAAACAACTCTCCTGTCAGGTATCGTTGGTTAATGCGTCCTGCCACTCACAGCGCGGGTCGTTATGTCCCGGAGTTGTCGGTTGTTGTCATGGGGTGAAGCGGTTTTCGGGGTTTACATTTATTACTGGAATTGAGGTAACGGGCGGGCCAGATCTCTGAGGGATGAACGTCGAGCGCGATGGCAATCAGCCATTCGCCTTTTGGCCACGGGCGCGTCAGGGTATTCGACAGAGTTGACGAGGCCAGCCCCGCTTCCCGCGAAAGTTTCGCCAGACTGGTACCGCGCTTGTGTAAGGCGGCAACAATGTCGGCCGGGTGCCAGTCTTTTTTAGTCATTCCGTTTACCTCTGTTGTTGACTATGAGTCACAAATGTATGCTAGCACGCTTTTTATGTGACTCATAGTCCGTGGACCAATAATCAACGAAGATTGATGCTGGCTAGATGGAAAAGACGGGATCAATCAAAAAGGTACTGGGCAACAGAATCAGGGCGCTACGCAATGAGATGGGCCTGTCCCAGGAAGCTTTTGCTGATAAATGCGGCATCGATCGCACCTACATTAGTGGCATTGAGCGAGGAGTAAGGAACCCCACGCTTGTTGTCATTTGTGCAATTTCAGACGGTCTGGGGATGGATCTCAGCCATTTATTTATGTTTGACGATACCGCAGAAAAAGACGGCGAATCAACGGATTGTGACTCATAGTCCGTGGTCTGATAAGCAACGTAAGTTCATTTTATCTGGATGAAAAATACATCCAGTATTCAGGCGCAGTTTGGCGCACATCTCAAAAAACTCAGACTCCAGTCAGGCCTGTCTCAGGAAGCATTTGCGGATAAATGTGGGCTTGATCGTACTTATGTGAGCGGTATTGAGCGTGGGGTAAGGAATCCAACCCTTGAAGTACTAAATGTTTTAGCTCAAGGGTTAGAAATTGAAATTAAGAATTTATTTGAATTTAAATAAACTATTAATTGGTAATGTTAGGGATTACGTTTTTATTTGAAATGTTTCTCATTTCTTTAATATATCCATCGATACGATAAACCCATCTGGGATCAACATATTCTCGCATATCATTGTCGAAATCGTCCAAATTAATGAGTTCAAGTCGCTTTGATTCTTGTGAAATCTTTAGTGCATCTTTCGTGAAATAGTTACTGGTTATAATTACTGACTTTGTAGCGTTTTTTATATTTAGCAAGCCCAAAGCATTTCGAGCTACTTCTACTCCAACTTTAGTTTCTTTTTGTTTACATTCAATATATAGCACCTCGTGTTCCCTTCCGCTGCCTTTTTCTGCAATAATATCATAACCACCATCTCTAGTTTTTTTAGTGATGTTAACATCATATCCTTTTTTATAATATAAATAACCACAAAGAAGTTCAAAATCACGTGAGGATATTTTCCTTATCAGATCTTTAGTTGGCAGTGGATGATTGATAAATTTTGCATTTATTAATGAAATAATATCCTCACATCGATAAAATCCATTGTCAGACAGAAACATAATGTGCGCTGTCACATAAGCATTAACGACACTGACTGCTTGATAAGGGTTTTCGGGTAGTAAATCGAGAATCCAAGAGATAGATTGCCATGGTGGATTCTTTTCATTTACTGAAATTAATCTTTTAAGAAATGATTCATGGTTGAATATTTCTCTGATGTTAAACTTTCCACTATCAAAAACCCAGTTTCTGATGATATCATCACCGCCTAAAAATGCAGTGGGAATTATAAATTTGTAAATTAGATCTTTTACATCGTTTTCTGAATATTTATCAATGTTGATAATGTATTCTTCTAAATGTTTGGTGGTTGGGAATTGAAAATCCATTATATCATAATCTCGCTCCCTTCGATCAACCGAAATCATATCAAGCCATTCTTCAAGCGTCAGTTCGGTTGCATCTATAAATCTTGTGTTCTTTTTTAATTTTCTTTTCATAGACTTTATTACTTTATTTGATGTGAAGTGTATTATCTACAAAAAAGCTCATAGATAAAGTTATTAAGGTCACATAGTTGTCATTTTAAAGATAGGTGAAATATATTGTACACATGATGAAAATATTAAATGATATTCAGAAACAATCGAGCGTTATCTATTGAGTGACATTATATGCCTAGCCGCCTCCACCTCACTACATCCCATCTCCCGCATAATCCGCATCCGCTCGGCCTTTTCATGCTTCTCGGTCATTGCCAGCGCCAGATACAGTGCGGGCGGCACCACCCGAAACAGCGCTTCAACTCGCGGGGATAGCACCACACCCTCGGTATATTGCCCCGGTGATTTCACCGCAGAGCGCAGCAGTTGCCGCTGTTCCTCGGTCAGCGCCTTAAACCGGCACACCTGATCGATCTCTTCTGGCGGCATCACTAGCAGTTCCCACCACTCGATCATGTTGAGCAGTTTCTTCGCCTCATCAGGAAAATCTGCCAGGTTCTGGGTGGCGAGCCACAGCCAGATGCCGAGCTTGCGCCACATCTTTGAGCCCTTCGTGAGGAAGCGCGCCAGCAGCGGATTGACGGTGATGATATGCGCTTCATCGGTGATGTTAACGATGGGCCGCGCCAGATGCTGGTCGCGCTCGCCGAGGTTATTAATATGATTAATCAGTGAGATATAGCTGATGGCAAGCTGCGCTTCATAGCCTTCGCGGGCAAAGGTGGCGAGATCCACCAGGGTGATGTCCGCCTCCGGCCACATCGTGCCTTCGCGGTTAAACAGCTCGCCTTCAAACCCGGCACAGAACAGGTTGATGGATACCGCCATCTCATACGCCCGCTGGCGGCGAGTCTCCGGCAGGCTGGCATTGCGGGAAAGGGCGAACAGTGCGTCACGGATATCCTGGGTCAGCGTCTGGCGTTTTTCCTCGTAGCAGGTGTGCGCGGCGGCGATAATCGCCTGGCGGATCATCGCCCGGTCAGGTCGGGTAAGGCGAGCATCCTCTTTTGCTTCGCCACCGGTGATCATCAGCCGGGCGGTGATCTCCATTTCACCGAGCACATCGCGCTGGGAATTGACGGGGTTCTCTTAGTCCTCAGGCGGTTCGGCGTCGGTAACCGCTTGCTCCACCAGTCGCCAGGCATCGGCGAACAGGGGCAGGGTGACACCGGAACCGGGACGCAGGTTGATTTTGTTCACCGTCAGACCGTGGACGGCAGCGTAGTCCGCCATCAGGCCGAACGAGTTCCCGGCTTCGATGATAAACAGGCGAGGGCGGTGCAGTGCCATCAATTGGGCTATTTTCGCGTTCAGCGTGGCGGATTTGCCCGCTCCGGTCGGGCCGAGCAACAGCAGATGGCCGTTCTGGGCGCGGTCTAGCTTATTCAGCGGATCGAAGCACAGCGGCGCGCCGCCGCGATTGAAGTAACAAATCCCCGGATGCCCGGTGCCGGTTTCCCGCCCGTACACCGGCATCAGCCCGGCGATATGCTGAACGAAGTTGAGCCGGGTATACAGCCCGCACAGATCGCGCAGGGGATCGAAACACATCGGCAGCCAGCGTAACCAGTGGCTTAAGGGGGCCACTTCATGCTGCTCCTGTACGGGTACCAGACCGGCGTTAAGCAACAGGCTGTGCAACTGGCGCTGCTGGCGAAACAGGGTATCGGTGTCGGGTGCATGCAGGTAAAACGCCAGCGTGCTGCGGTAGAGCTTATGGCCGTCCTTGAGATAGCTGCGTACCTCGTGGCAGTCGCGGCGGGTGTATTCCGAATCGGTGTTGTCGCCAATCGCCCGGTCGGCGAGGTGGCTGATATGCTGCTCCAGCTTGTCCTGCGGATACACCACTACGGTCAGGTTTATGATGGTTCCCGCAGGCAGCAGGTCGAACAGGGCATTGATGCCGTCGCCGCGCGAGGTTTCTCCGGTCAGCAGGCCGGGCGGCGGCACTTTGCGCAGGCGGTCGACGACCACCACTTTATGCGGGCGGTTATCCAGCCACCAGACGCCGTTCTCCGCATCTGAGCGCGGTTCGCTCGTCAGCAGTCGTTCGGCGAAATCGGTAATAACGGTCAGGGATTCGGCTTCAGGTAAATCCAGTTGTCGCCAGAAGGCTTTTTTATCTTCAACGGGCGGCGCAGGGTTAAACCAGCGCACCAGCCAGCGGTGGATGGTCTGCTCATTCTGGCGGACCGCGCTGATACCCGCCGCTTTCAGCCCGGCGGTAATCCGTTCGCAGATGTGGTTCAGCGTCTCTTCCGGGGACGGTTCGTCCGGCGAGAAACCTGGAAGCCAGCGGTACACCACCATCCGCGTGCGCCGCCACGTCGCCCGCCACCGGGTACGGGTGACGGTGTTATCGAGAAACAGCCCCCCATCGCGGGTGAGATTCGCCATATGGTTTGCCATCTGTGTGAGCCATTCACGGGTAAAGGCGGAATCGCGGATTTCCGGTGCGGCATAAGCGGCAAGAGTCTCCAGCCACGCCTCGCTGTCGTCCTCGTCCTGGCAGAAAAACTGCACCACCCACGGCGCACGTTCATGCTCATCAAAGGCATCCTGTAATGCGTCGGTGACGGTATCGCGCATCTGTTCGAGAAAGGCCGTCGAGCGGCCTTCGGTGCCAACAGGTATTAGCTCAAACACCGCGCCCACCGAGCGGCCATCTTCCAGCAGCAGCGTCTGCGACTCCGGCAAAAACTCCACCCACGGCAGCCAGTCGACAAACGACGGGCCTTTGCGGTAGCTGGCATTCAGCGCCTGTTCAGTCAGGCCGCGACGTTCATTCATGGCGGCGTCAGGCGCTCGCCCGGCAGCGCATACTGCGGGCGGGTGTAGAAGGGGAAGACGGTGCTGTAGCCGGGCACCGGCGTGTTGCCGTTAAGGTGCGGGAAAACGTACAACACCATATCCGGATTGGGCAGGCGCGGAAACTGGCTGCGGATCGCGTCTGCCACCGGTTGATCTACCGGACCATCTGGCGGGCGGCGCAACTGGGCGCGGGCATCCAGCAGGGCCGCGCTGCCGCCGCTTTGCTGCTGCCACAGCGTCAGCATGCTGGCATCAGGATCGACCGGCATCAGTTCCTCCTGCGAGGTGCTGCATCCGGCCAGCAAAAACAGAAGCATCAAGAGGGTGCGTATCATTCCAGACCTCCCGGCGTGCTGACCTGCTGGTATTTCACCTGGCGGCCTTCCGGCTCGTAGTCGATGGTCAGCGGTTCGGTGAGATGCACCGCCACCTTATGGCCCGGCGGGACATACACGGCATCGAACATCTGGCCGTAGTGCTGTTTCATCCAGTCGGCGGTTTCTTTCAGCCCGCCGCCGATGGCCTGGCCGAGCACGTACTGGCCATTGTTGCCCGTCACCGCGCTGGTGATACTACCGTCCTCCACCACGGTGGTGCTTTCACCATTGGCGAAAGCCTGCGCCGCCGCGCCGGATCCCGCCAGCAGGAACTGCGAGGTCAGGTATTCCTTCGCGTTGCTCTTACGCTCGCCGGGAATACACGGCAGCCCCTGGTTATCCGAAAGCCAGCCGATCTCCTGCTGTTTGTTGCCGGATTTGCCGCCCTGCGGGACGGTGCGGATGGTGCCGTCGTGAAACACAAAGGTCATCGAGGTGATTTGCCCGCGCACACAGGAGAGCGTCCAGTCGCCGGAGGCGATACCGGAGACCACCGCGCCCGCCACGTCCGGCAGTTCAATGCCGTTGGCGGTGAGGTTGTCCTCGCCAATCAGCAATTTGAACGGGTAGGGATCGCTGACGGTGCCGTTAAGCGGAACGCGACCAATCAGCGCCGTCATCGCCACCGATCCGGTCAGCGTGGCGTTCTGCGGCAGGGTGTAGACTTTTACGTCAGGTTTCGGCGGCGGTTTGTCCGCCGCTTTCAGGGGGACGCGCAGCAGCTTTTCGTCCACAGGCGGGGGCGCATCCAGCGGCTCCAGCCAGCGGATATCCGGCTGCACATCGGCAGGCAGTTCGCCGGGCGTCAGCCCCAGACCGGGCGGGATATCATCCGGGCGTTTCGCCATCAGGCGGTCGAGCTTGTCCAGCAATCCTCGCTGGCTTTTTAGTAGTCCATCGCGCATCTGGTCCTGCTGTCTGCGCATATCCCCGCGTAACTCAGATGCCAGCGTCGCCTGCTGTGCTTTGAGGCGCTTCTCGCGCGCCTGCTGGCTTTCGTTATCGCTCTGGATCGCCTGAAGCTCGCGACGGTACTGCTTCATCTGACCAACCAGCGTGGCGACGGTATCGGCAGGCGTTTCGCCGTCGATGCCCAGATCGCGCAGTTCCTGCGGCGTTAATGCCGCCACGGTACGGGAGGAGGTCTCCGGCGTACTTTTGCCTGTCGGGCGCAACAGCAGCCAGACGGTGATAAGCACAATCAGCGGCAGCAGAATTTTCAGCAGGACGTTCTGGCGCGGCATCATGGCGCTGGCTCCGGCAGCAGGGCGCGGGAGATGCGGCCTTCCGTCACCAGGTACACCACGGTGGTATCTTCTGCCAGACCACGCGGGCCGAGCCAGTAATGCTGGAACGCGGCGGCGGTAAACTGTCCCTGAAGTTCACGTGGATCGAGCGTGATGCGCTGCCCGCTACGGTTTTGCAGGCGGATGGCGGTGACGGTGGTGGCGTTGACCTGCCATGCCGCCAGCGGGATGGCGGTAACGGGCTGCTGCGGCAGTAACATGGTGATGCGTTTCGCCAGCCGGACGGGGGCGGGTGTGACGCCGGGCAGGGCTTCGACGGTGCGCAGCGGCGCATACAGATTCTGCGCGGCGTAGCGCACCAACAGGACGGGCAGGGGCTCGGTTGATGCTGTCACCGGGACGGGCGTTTTGGCTGTGGCAGGCGTCTGCGGCGCATAGCTAATTTGCATTGCTTCAAGTGGTGAAGTGCTTTGGGTGGCCTGAATATCCAGCAGGATCAGCTCACCGCTGCTGGTATCGCGTAACTGGATACGAGTGGCCGGGAACGTCGTATTCGCCAGCAGGAAGACTTTGCCGCCCGCGCTTTGCAGACGTACTTTGCCTTCCAGCGTGGCGGGATAGCCGATGCGCACCGCTTTCCCTACGTCGACAATCCGCTCCTGCCCGACATGCAACGTGACTGGGAGCGGGATGTTTTCCCACTGCACCACCTCCGTGGCGAAGGCCGGGAAGCTGAAGAGTAAAACCAGGAAGACAGATTTCATTGTTTCTCCTCCGCCACCAGACGCTGCGGCGCGGCATCGGTACAGTCGATTGCCAGCCCCCACGGGTTTTTCTCCGCATCAATGGCATAACGCACGACCTGTAATGGGTAGCGCACCAGCGCCTTTTTTACCGGCTCGTTCTGAAAATACTCCTCAACCGCCACGTCCAGCGTTACCCGCCAGGCGTCCCGGCTTAATGTCTCGACGCGCGGGAAGGGGCGCTTATCGCCGTCATGCACCGAGCTGCTGTAGCCGTGGCCGGGAAGCTCATACACGCCGCGCGTACGTTCGCGCAGTTCACCACCGTTGCGCCGCACCTGAAAATCGTGCTCCAGCCGGGTGTAACAGGCGGGCGTCAGGTAGGCGCGTAGCGAGCGCAGGTTGCGGGAATAGTCCTCCTCGCCATTATCCGGCCAGCGGTTAAGCTGCTGGAAGATATAAAAGGTGAAGGCGTAGACGCTGGCGGGAGGCACTTCCCACCACGGGCGGGTGCTGCCGCTGCGCAGGTCCGGCGGGAACCAGAGAGTGAGCTTTTGCGGCGCGCTGTACCAGCCGTAGCCGACGCCCGCGAGACACAGGCACAGCAGAACAATCACCGCCCGCAGCGTCAGGATATGGTTATCAGGCGAAAGCGGCTCATCGCGGACTCCTGCGCACCACCCATACGGTACTGTGCTGGACCAGTTGCGCGCCCCGAAGATGATGGCGCTCCAGCCAGGCGAGGATCGCCTGCGGCAGCCAGCTGTCGGGCTTGCCCCGTTTGGCGCGCGCCAGAATCCGTCCGCCACCCTGAATCAACAACGCCGCGCCTGCCAGCGCCGAACCGGGGAATAACGGCCAGTAATGGGTTATCAGGGCCAGCAGAATGCCGAACGCGCAGCCGCCGCCAAGACCGCTCGCCAGCGCCAGAAGCAGCTCGCTGGTGGTCAGGCCGCGCCAGACCACGGGTTCGCGGTTGAGGCGGTCGGGGAGAAAGGGGATGGTCGCCATATCACAGGACGTCCGAAGCCTGATTAAGCAGCCAGATGATGACCACCAGAAGAATGCTGCCAACGCCCGCCATCGAGCCCAGATCTTTCCACTGCTTACGCCCGCTCTGGATCTCCGAGTAAGTGGCAATGCAGTTGTTCGCCACTACCAGAAAACCGACGGCGCAGATGGCCAGCGCCAACAGCACCACGATGTCAAAACCGTAGTTTTGCAGCGTCTCCATAATGCCCTGGCCCTGACCGCGCGACGGATCTTCCATCGTCGGCAGATCGGCGAAGGCATTAAACACGGTGAGTAACAGCAGCAACAGCCAGCGCATGGTTCCTCCTCAGCTCAGTACCAGCCAGAAACTGACCAGCACCAGTAACAGTGAACGGGACGCCACCGCGCCAAAACTCTGCCAGCTCAGGCGCTGGCGGCAGACGCCCTGCCAGGCGACCAGCAGCGTCCAGGCGCACCATAGCAGCAGGACGCTGGTAAACAGGCCGAGCACCAGCAGGCTGACGGTCTCCGGTTTGCTCTGGCTGGCGGCCTGGAAAGCGGCGAGCTGTGAGTCAGTCATCGGGATGCTCCCGCTGGTAGCTGGCGCTCAGGGGCTGGACGGCGCGCGGCTGCGCTCTTGCCGGGCTAAGGTAGCGGTGGATGCCTTGTTCAACGGCAGAGATGTCCTGCTGCGCCTGTAAGTAGTCGAAGAAGTAGCGCGACTGTGGATCGGTACTGGCACTGGTTTGGGCGCGTTCCAGCGAGGTTTTCACGCCGTCGAGTTGCTTTAGCGCGAGGGCTAGCTGGGTGGATTCCGGGGAGGCGATTGCAACTCCTTGGAGAAGAAGAATAGATACATTTAGTAGTGTAATTCTGTTCATTTATATCACTCCGTGAATACCGGAGTGATAATAAGAAAAATTCAATCAGATGGGATCTGTAAATTATTATTCAATAATAAAAGATGCTTGATTGGTATATTGAAGTTCAATTAAAACAATGGGTTGCATTTCATTCTGGCTCGCGTCAACACGTTTGCGAGCCATGGATCATAAGTTAATCAGATGACGAAAAACTTTTCGTGAAATCTTCATGAATTTTCAATTCATAATCATCTGGAGCATCAAGAAATTGGATGTCTATATGATTTCCATATTTAGATGTTAATTGTCTAGCTTTTCCATTTTCGTCTTTTCTATCTCCAGTGGCCAAGAAGAATTTTTGATATCGTCTTGGTGATACACCTTCAAATAACAAAAAATTTACTTTATCTGCTTCATTTAATTCACTAATAGCATCGTTATGTAATCTTAATGCTAAGCTTTTTTCATAAGGTTCTATAAAAACAACCTTTTTAATTCCTGATGCCACAATATGCCGTGCACAATTATGGCAGGGATATGTTGTAGAATATAAAATTTTGCCTTTTGTACTTTCACTAGGGTTTCTTGCTAGAGAAGTAATTGCATCCATTTCTGCATGGATCGCTCGTGAGTATTCTATTATAGAAGACACCGGCGTTTCATTAAATAATAGGTCAGCAATTTCGCTAGATGAGACCGCTTTGGGCATACGAGGTAGTTCATCTTCAGAAGATCTCGGATCTTCGTTAGTAAAAATGTTATAATTTTTTAAAATTGATTCAAACTTCTCTCTGATTTTATTTTTATGTTCATCGTTGAAACAATGGCCTCCCTTATGAATGCAGCGATGATCGTCAGCAATGTTTCCCGTTTCATAATATAGCCCACCAAAAGATTTAGGGACATCATTACGTCCTGTGGCTATAATATCGCCATCATCGTTTAAAATAGCTGCTCCGACTTGTCTTGAAAGACAGGCAGATGTTAGAGAAGCAGAAAAAGCAGTATACATGCCTTTCTCATCACGTGTAGGAGTTATGCCATTCTTACCATGAATCAATGCAATGCATCGCGAAATTGCTTGTTTTTGTAATGACTTATTACCTGAATTATTGTTGATAAAAAAATCGGAATCTAATATCGTTTTTTCAGTTTGCTGGCCGGTTTTTTTCTCGGACTTCTTATCTTCAGTAATTATCTTGTAAATATCATTTGTTGATATACCCTCATCTCTTAAGTTTATAATTCGTTCGCTTTCACTTCTAAGCATACCAAACAGATAAAAATTATGTGGATATATTAATCGAAGTAGCTCAACTTCATGAGGATGTTTTAATTGGTCAATAATAAATGCAACTTTACCAATATCTTTTTTTTCAGGAAGAATACTTTTTTTTACCTTTATTTTAGCTTTTATTCTGGTTATTTCGCTAATTACCGCTTGAGATAAATAAGTGGTTTCTATTGTTTCCCTGATTAAGTTACCTTGCTTTTGTAATTTTAGATAACGCTCTGCAGCATTGCTAATAATTAGTTCATCAAGTTTCGAGTGTTTCTTAGAAAGATCTGTGATTATATCACTAACTCTAATGGTATGAGTATCATAATCATAAATATCTAATTCTTCCTTTACAGTCTCGACGAGTGACCTAAAACCGGAACCAACAGTGCCACATATGCCAATTATAAGGGTTTTTGACTGTCTGGATTTTATGAAATCAATGGATTTTTTCTTTGTCGAATCATCATCCATCGACTGGTTTTTTGATTCTTTTTCCGCTATTGCTGTGTTCGTCATTTGCGATTACACCAAATTATTTACCAAATTATACTTTCAGCCCGCTCTACTAATTCATCTATAATTTTTTTTCTTTCATATTCTTCGATAGTTACTATCGTTGAATGGGTAGTGGTCTCATATCCTTCAAAAATCGTTTTCTCACGATCAGAACTTTGCGAGACCGATTTAAAATTGACATACACAACACCTTCATTTTCAACTGACATACTTCCTCCTGTAAGCGCAGTGCATAGTACAAATCCCCAAGTTTATGTCAAGGATTACACTGTAATCTATTACACCTATAATCCTATAATCATCCTTTGTCCATTCCATTAGTTCATCGTTGTGCATTTGGTTCCAACTAAGTACAACAGTTGATGCATATATTAATGTGTTTTTATATAACAATATGAATTTTTTAGTGTTTTATTGTGTTTATAACCACCGTTTAAAACTCCCTGCTGCCATCCATACCGTTATCCCGGACCATAAAGCGGTGGGCAGTAAAATCAGCATTGCAGGCAAGAACAGCGGCTGCGCCAGATAACACACCCAAAGCGTTGTGGCGACCGAACTGCCGGACCTGATGACATAACGGTGAAGGAATGTAGATTCGAGCCCGGAGCCAAACCGCCTCAAATCCCGTTGTACCAGACCTTCGGTCAGCCCGATTACAACACACAGGCAAATCAGTGGGAGCATGGCGGCAAGCCATGTCAGGCGCAACATAAAACTCAGCAGCGTGTAAGCCAGGGCGGTGAGCGGTTTTTGCAGGAGCCTGTTGACCATAAGTACGCGAGTTGCCCCTTTTTCCAGCAGTATCACAATGTCATTCCCCGATGGATGCGATTGCAAAGCACTAACCAGTTCCACCTGCTCCCGCCTCATCACCTGGAAAACATGCTCGCTTCCCTCATGCGGCCACCAGAAATACAGCCCCGCCAGTTCCAGCACTACCCGTAGCACCAGCGCGCCAATAACCAGCCCGATGAGCCGCCCGATCAGCGACAGCAGCCAGCCAATCGGTCCCTGTGGTGGGCGTGACGGAGGCGTTCGCTGCTCACTCATTCCACCTGCCCCTGCTGGCGCGCCTGCATCCATGCCGCCAGTTGCGCGACGGACTCCGGTAGTGGGCAGGGTTTATCCGCCACGGGCAGTGGCAGACGAATTTTCCACAACTGTCCACCCTCAAGTAGAGCAAAAGCCTGACCTTTGGGAAGCTGGATCAGCGCGGCGGTATCCAGCAGCGGTACATTGCGGGTAACTACCTGCTCGCGTGTGTTGCTGCTGAAGCTGTTGATGCCGCCCGGCGTGTCGGTGACGCCGGAGCTAACCTGACGGCTGCGCACTTCGACCTGTGGCAGTTGCTTTGTCAGCAGTTCGGCGGTGGCGGTTTCGCACACCCGCAGCATAATCAGGTTATTAAAGTTACCCACCACCTGGCCTGCCTTGGGGGCGCTGCCGATGCGGGCCTGAATATCACTCAGCGTCTGGGTGTAGGCGGTGACCTGAATGCCCGCGCCGCCGCCCTTGTTGACCAGCGGGATAAACTCCTCGCCCATCAGTTCATTAAACTCATCGCAATGCAGGTTGATGGGCGACGGTTTTTCGCTATTGCCGGGCAGTCCATCATTGAGGCCAAATTTATAGAGATGCCCGGCAACGCTCACCAGGTCGGCAAACATGGAATTGCCGACGGCGGCAGCAACCACCGCATCAGACAGCGCATCCAGTCCGACATACACCACTGCTTTCTGACGGATCGCCTGCTGCCAGTCGAGGATCGGGCGTGCATCATCCAGATCGTGGTAGTCCGGGGCGAGCAGGGCGGCGAGCGTACCGGTGGTCAGCTTTTCCAGCAGCGGCAGCAGCGAAGCGACAATCTTGTCGAAGTAGGTTTTGTCATAGCGCACCGCTGAGAGCAGGCCGTCGAGGATCGGTTCGTAGAATTTCTCCGCGTTGAGGTACTGTTCCAGTGCCACTACGTGAGGATCGCGGCCCAGCATATGGCGCGGCATATTCCGGTCATTAAGCTGCTCCGCCAGTTGCGCCACCACTTCCCACGCCCGAGCGTTGTGGCGCGGCAGCACGATGCGGGCATAGTCGATAAACAGGGCGTCGATATTGACCACGTGGCGGGAAATTAACTGATAGTCGGGACGCTGACCGAGCGCCACCAGGGCGCGGGCGATAATGTTGACAAAGCGCCAGGCGAACTCGCGAAAGGCCGCCGAGTTGCCTTCGCCGGAAAGCTGTCCGGTGAGGCGCGATGCCACTTCCGAGATGCGGCCAAAGCGCCCGATGGCGTTATAGCGGGCGGAGATCTCCGGATATGCCAGATGGAACAGGATAAAGCGGTCGCCGCGTCCGGCGCGCTGCGCCTCTGTCCACAGACGCTTCAGCAGGTCGGCATCGCCCTTCGGATCGAAAACGATCACCACCTCGCCACGGCGGATGTCCTGAGTGGCAAGCAGTTCCGCCAGTCGGGTTTTGCCGACTCGGGTGGTACCGAGCACCAGCTTGTGGCCGGGGCGTTCACTGAGGGGCAGGGTGACGTCGCACTCTTTCAGTTCCACCCCGTGTAACCACGGATTACCGCCGACGGGCGGCAGCGGACGGACCGGGTTCAGCCAGCGATCGGCGCTGAGCAGGCGGGCAAGGCCGGGCAGAGTATGTTCGCTGCGTTTTTCGATGTGTCTTGCCAGGCGGTAACACCATCCCGGGCGCAGCCAGCGTGCGGCTTCCGGTTGCAGGCAATCGTACAGACGCTGGGTGTGGATGGGCTGCCAGCGGAAGCCTTTACCGAGAAACAGCCTCTGGCGGCTAACCGGGACTTTCCGGCTGGTGAGCGCGTAGCGCGGCAGGCGCAGGAGGTTACGGTGGTAGCGCACGATGTGCCAGCCCTGCCAGCCACGTCGCAGGGCCAGCAGCAACAGGGCGCATGCCAGCAGGTGGGCCTGCCACGGTGTCAGCATCAGCAGCGGGGCCTGCGTCAGGCATATTAATGCACCACAGCCAGCGGTGACGGTGCTGTAAAACTCCACGGGCGGGCGAAGCAGCGCTTCCAGCGCGTAACGGCTCATGGCGGAGCGGCCTGTTGCAGGTGGCGGCTGACCAGCTTGCGGTAGCGTGCAGCGGGCGCGCCGCCTGCAGGGCGGTGATAGCGGGCTGCGGCATTGAGCCAGCTTCCGGGGCGTTCATCGTAGCGCTTACGCAGCAGTTGCGCGGTGAGCGACAGGTTCTGCAGGGGATGCAGGGCGTCGCAGGGAGAAGCAAAATACGCCCGGTGCCAGCCGATATTGATCTGCCCGAGCCCCACGTCAATGCGCTTCGGGCTGGTACGGCGGATGGCGGCCAGCAGCGCCTGACAGGCCTGCTCCCGGCTGGCGTAGCGGTAGCCGGTACCTTTGATATTGAGCGTCCACGGCCATGGGAGATGCCTGCCGCTCAGGTTCGCCCCGCTTTCGGTTTGTGTGACGGCCCACAGCAGTTCCGGCGGCACGCGGTAATTTTTTGCGGCGCGCAAGTACGCTTCCGGCAGCGGCTGTGCCAGCGCCAGGCAGGGCAGCAGCAGGATCAGGGCAGGACCTCGCGCCATTGCTCCCCCTTACGTTCCAGCGCTACCGGGATTTTGCTTTGGCTCAGCATCAGCCATCGGCCCGCATCATGGTTAAGCGTGATGCTGTGTTCACTCACCAGCTTTGTGTCGATGCCGTGCGCCATCGCCCAGCGGCGCACCCGGTTATCATCACCTTCGCTGTTGACCAGCCAGATATCCAGCGGACGCTGTTGCGCCAGCAGGGTACGCAGCAGACTGTCGCAGGGCGGGCAGTCATCCTGGACGAACAACGAAACGCGGGAAGTGTTGGCAGAGGTGGTTTTCAGCGGTGTCAGGCCCGGATAGAGGCGTTGCCAGGCCGCGTCATAGGCGCGCTGAAAGGCGAGTTCTTTCTCCAGCCGTTGGTACTCCTGCCTGACCAGCAGTTCGGCGAAGCGCTGACGTTCGTGGTCAGTGTCGGCTTCGACGCCCAGCGTGGTCAGTGGATCCAGCCCCGGCGACCAGACGCCGCGTGCCTGCTGTTTCAGCGTGAGATAGCGCTGCCACTCCTCCGGCGTGACGCCCCAGACGGTGGCCTGCTGTTGCGTGGTCAGCGGTCTGAGAGCAGAGTCCGCGTTCTGGCTGGTCTGCACCTGAAGCGGTTGCGCCCACGCGCTGGCGGTGAACAGTAACAGAAGAACCAGGTGTTTCATCGCTTACTCCGGCATCTTCAGCGTCAACTGACGTTTGCCGTGACGGAATATAGCCCGGCGCTCATCAAACCGCTCCAGCTGCCAACCGCGCCACTGCTCTCCCCCGCGCAGCCACACCACCTGATGGAGGTAAATGGCCTCTGGCGGCACGACAACCGCCAGGCGGATATCACCACGCTGTAGGGGCCCGGCGAAAAAAAAACGGGGCCGTTAATGGCCCCAAAGGGCGGAGAGACACGGGATGACGGTAAGCCACCGCCGGGGGGAGGGTAATGGTCGCTGGCGAAACAGACTTCGCGGTGGTTTTCGTCGGAGGTCATCCGCCATGCCGGGCCCGCCAGCAGTTGCAGAGCGGTCTTCAGGCGCAGCGGGCCGGTGTGGTACTGGCTCAGCGGTAACGGGAGCCCATAAAGCTGTGCCCGGCGCGCATCGGCAAGGCACAAAGACCAGCCGCTGTCGCGCAGCAGGTACTGTAACGCTTCACCGATCGTCGGGTGAAAACCGGGCGGAACGGACAGGGCTGTAAGCTGTTCGAGTGGCGGCTGTTGCGGTGACGTGCTGACCAGCAGATAGCGGTCGTAGCGGACGACTTCTGGCGTTGCAGGGGAGGCGGCGGCCACGCCGTTGAAAATAAACAGGAGCAGAGCTGTCAGCAGTCGTTTCATCGCATCCTCCACAGTGCTTTGACAGGAGCGTGCAGGATGAGAGGATAAGGAACTACCGACAATTGTTTGCGGCGTCAAAAAATAGCGCCCGGTTCCGGGCGCAAAATCAGTTCAGTAAGGGAATCTTTCCCCCATCAGCCCCAGCGTGGCGGCGATGGGAATTGCTGTTCTTCAGTCATAAAGATTTCATGTGCCACGTAGTTGAATCTGGTCATTTTTTGAACTACTGATAACTAGGATATTTGGACTGACCCGAAAATGCTACATAAATCCAACATAAATCTCAAAATACGCATTACTTAACAGAAAATGACCATTATTATTTGCAAATTGATTTTTCATCAGAAAAGATAAGAGCTTTCAATCTGATATAAAGAGCTTGCCATGAAGAGTATATCATTGCCGCCATACGCACCAACACTGATAGAATCAACACGTGCTATTGGCTATACATTAGAAGCTGCGATCGCCGACATTATCGACAACAGTATTTCAGCACAAGCTTCGTACACTGATATTTTCTTCTTCCCCATTGGCAATTCATACATTGCAATTATGGATGATGGATGCGGAATGGCTGCAGATGAGATTGATAATGCGATGCGCTATGGTAGCCAAAATCCGAATGAAAAACGCACTGAAAATGACTTAGGACGCTTTGGGCTTGGTCTGAAGACAGCCTCATTATCTCAATGTCGAACCCTAACGGTAGTTAGTAAGCAACGAGATTGCATTGAAGCAAGACGATGGGATATTGACCATGTGATTAAAACACAAGATTGGTCACTATTAGTGCTAGAATCAGAGGAAATAGATCAAATCCCTCATATTGATAATCTAAAAAAAATAAAATCTGGCACTCTTGTTGTATGGCAAAATCTTGATAGGCTCAAAACTGGTGAGATCGATTTAGAACAATCAATGGGTAAAAAGATGGATGAAATGAGGAAGCATCTATCACTAGTTTTTCATCGTTATATCAATGGGGAATCCGGAATAAGGCGATTAAATATAAGGATGAATAACACATCTGTCGAACCGGTAGATCCTTTTCTTTCCCATCGAAACACGCAAATAATGTCCGATGAATCAATATATATTAAAAAGTCAAAAATCATTGTTCGACCATATATATTACCGCATATTTCAGACTTGTCTAAAGAAGAGATTGGTTCTTTAGGAGGTAAAGAAGGTCTAAGGAAAAGACAAGGCTTTTATATCTATAGAAATAAAAGATTATTAATATGGGGAACATGGTTTCGTATGATGCGGCAGGGGGAACTTTCTAAGCTAGCCCGTATTCAGATTGATATCCCTAACGAACTAGATAGCCTTTGGACGCTAGATATCAAGAAATCTACTGCTATTCCACCGGAAATAGTACGAAATAATTTAAAATCAATTGTAGAAAGTCTAGCAGACAAAAGTAAGAATACATGGGTGTTTCGTGGGAAAAGAGAAACCCAAGATTCAGTCATACATATTTGGCAACGATTCAAAGGAAAAAATGGAGGGTGTTACTATAATATAAATCGTGATCACCCTCTGGTAGAGGCATTCTCAGACACGACGCAAAATATAAGAAATATGGTCGAAAGCTTACTTAAATCAATAGAGTTTGGAATACCGCTAAATCAGCTATATCTAGATTTGACATCTGAAAAAATGATAGAAAACGACACCAGTATTAATAAACATGAAGCAGAACGTATTTTTCATGAGCTTTTAGGAGAAAACTCCATTAGTAAAGATAAAATTGACCTGCTTAATACTCTTGAAATTACAGAACCATTTATGGACTACCCAGACCTGATTGAACATTACAGAAGGAAAATTATTCATGACAACAACTAATATGGAACAGCTAGAAGGAATCATTTCCACCAGCATCAATAGAGGTTTCCCGGAAGAGCCGCCAACTGAATCTGAGTTCGAAGAAAAAGCTTTAGAATTGAGGCAGTCTCTTCAGAATGTATTTAATGTAAGTGATCTTGAATTTGAAGCGATAAAACGTAGGCTGAAGGCAAAAATTGTTATACAAATGGATGTTGGTGTAGCGATTTTGGATAACAAAAAGCCTCATCAGTCATGGCTTCCAGCAAGACGCGCTGAGTTAGATTTCTTTTTCTGGCAAAGATATAAAAGATACCTAGAAGAAGTTAAAGGCTGGAATCCACGTGTAACAGGCAATCTGGAACGTGTATCGGATGAAATTGTTGACTTGCTTGGTAATCCCAAAAGCGAAATGCCCTTTCAGCGCAGAGGGTTGGTACTAGGTGATGTACAATCAGGAAAAACAGCAAACTATACTGCAATATGTAACAAAGCCGCTGATACTGGATATAATGTAATCATTGTCCTTGCCGGTACAATGGAAAATTTGCGTCAGCAAACTCAAGAGCGTTTAGATGCTGAGTTTTCAGGAAGAAAGAGCGAGTATCTCTTAGACCCAAAACGTGATGCCAAGAATTACTCAGTTGGTGTTGGTGTTGGTAGATATGGACTGGATAAAAGAATCGAATCCTTTACATCAGTTATAAAAGATTTTGATAAAAATATCTTAAGCCAGCTTAGTCTTTCATTAGATAACGTAAGTGCGACAGTTGTTTTTGTAATAAAGAAAAACAAAAACATATTAAATAATTTAATTCGTTGGCTACAAACGAATAATACTGATAACGGGAGTGTTATAAAAAAATCACTTCTTCTTATTGACGATGAAGCTGATAACGCGTCAGTAAACACTAATGTTCCAGAAAAAGATCCAACAGCTATCAATAAATCTATTCGTAAGTTACTTAAGCTATTCCATCAAGCCTCATATCTTGGCATTACAGCAACTCCATATGCGAATATATTCATTGATCCGGAAGATGAAGATGAAATGGCTGGGGATGATTTATTTCCTCGTGACTTTATTTATGCTCTTTCTCCGCCAACAAACTATATTGGGGCAAAAGAAATATTTGGGGATGAAGAAGAGATACCTGCCCAATACAAGGATGTGCTTAATCCTATAGATTCTATAGAAATGGATGCTTTTCTTCCATTCAGTCATAAAAAGTGGCATGTTGTGACAGAGTTGCCTCCCAGCATGAAAGAGTCAATAGCATACTTTTTATTAATCAATGGAATTCGTGATATTAGAGGGGATATTCGGAAACATCGTACAATGATGATTCATGTCAGTCGATTCACTGATATTCAAAATCAGATTCGTGATTTAGTAACTACATGGGTATTGCAAATACGTTCCGATTTGCAAAATTATGCAAGTCTATCCGAAGAAAAAAGTAGTCAAATTAATGGGATAAATTATCTCAAGAAAATATGGGAGAAATACGGTCTTTCAGAGAAAGCGAGCAAGGGAACTCTTCCAATAACGTGGCATCACTTTCTCTCTGAGTATCTTTTTAAAGCTGTAGCTCCAATCGATGTAAGGGCTGTTAACCAAAAGAGTGGTGCTACCGGATTAAATTATTTTAGCCACAAAGATGATGGTTTAAGGGTTATTGCTGTTGGTGGAAATAGTTTGTCCCGAGGTCTTACATTAGAAGGATTGTGTGTAAGTTACTTTTATCGTCGCTCACAGATGTATGATACATTACTCCAAATGGGAAGATGGTTTGGCTATCGTCCCGACTATGATGATTTGTTTAAAATATGGATAAGCAAAGAAGCTATTGATTGGTATGGATATATAACAGCTGCGGCTGAAGAATTGAAGCTGGAAATAGCCCGAATGAAATATGCAAATCTTACGCCTATGGATTTTGGCTTAAAGGTACGTCAGGACCCCGCCTCTTTAATTGTCACCGCAAGAAATAAGATGAGATCTGCAACACCTGTTAGTCGACCAATTACTATCTCAGGACGATTACTGGAAACTCCCCGCCTCAAATCTGATCAAATGTCTTTAAAATTAAATGAAAAAGTATTTAAAGATTTTATTAGTCAACTGCCTGAAATAGGTAAAAGAATACCGCGTGATGATGCCCGATTCTTTTGGTCGGATGTAAGCAAGGATGAAATTGAATTATTACTTCGTGAATTTAAGACACATCCATGGCAGCTTAATTTCCAAGGTGTTGCTATAGCAGATTTTATTAGAGATAATGAAAATATTGGCAATTGGGATGTTTTTATTGCTGAGGGTAGTGGTGATGAATTTTACAAACTTAGCTGTGGTGATGAGGTCTTAGAAATAAAACCTGAGTCTCGTGCAGTAAAAGCAACGAGCACCCAAATAAGTATCAGTGGTACAAAAGTACGGGTCGGTGCTGGAGGGGCTGCTAAAATTGGTTTGAGTGACAGTGAAAAGGAGATTGCAGAAAATAATTTCAGAAAAATCAAACCGAATGCTCGTCACATTCCAGATAAAGCATATCTTGAGATTCAAAGAAAGCCAATTTTAATATTACATGTTATTTCAGTTGATAAGAATGCAAAAGATAACAATGGTAATCTTCGCAGTCAAATAGAAGCTGATGTTAATGTTCCAGAACATATTTTTGCTTTAGGTATTGGTATTCCTTCTAATGGTGAAGAGAAAACAGCAAGATATATGGTTAACATCGTTGAATTTCGTAGCTTTTATGACTTTGACGAGGATGAAGACGAATGAAAACTACGCCAGAAACTCTTCTTAATCAATGGGATAATATTATATATAAGGATGGTGGTTTCTTACAAATTGATACACAACATCCTCTCGAATGGCATATTGGGTATCAATCGGCTAATCAAAGAACACTATTACTGGTTTGTAACGCAGAAATTAATGCTATCGAATCATCTAAATCAATGATTGTAAGTCGTCGTCAAAGAGAAATAGATAATCGTTGGACTTTAACATTCGAATTAATGCGAAATGCAGAACAAGATGTTTTCGCGATCTTTTGTTGTGACATCATCGAATTCTCTCGTACAGCTTCAGATGAAAAAGAAGCATTGACATTTGTCATTAAGCGTTACAGGCAGTGGAGCCGATTGCTTGAATTGCAAAAAAATGGATTAATGGATGAAAATAAGTGTAAGGGTTTATTAGGTGAATTGCTTTTTTTAGAAGAATACATGAGTTATGGCGGCTCGGTGCAGAATGCAGTACAAGGTTGGGTTGGGGCGGAAGGTGCAGATCAGGATTTTATGTATTCTGAAGGATGGTATGAAGTAAAGAGTATAGGCATTTCTGCAGCTAGTGTAACTATTTCTTCACTGGAGCAGCTTGATTGTACACTGGCAGGAGAGCTCGTGGTTGTACGTATTGACAAAGTAGCGCCAGAAAGAGAAGGATCAATTTCACTAAACGAGATGGTTTGTAGAATATGTAGTAAGCTCTCACCATACTCAGACACTCTGGAACTTTTTCAACATAAATTAACGAGTTACGGATATATTGATATTAAGGAATACTCTGAACAAAAGTACTACTATCAGGGAATGCAACGATATGAGGTAGACACATTATTTCCACGACTAACCTCCAATTCAGTGCCTATAGAAGTACTATCTTTAAGTTATGAATTGAGTTTACCTGCAATGTCTAAATGGTTGAAAGGTTAAAATAAATGGATGCACAGGAATTTAGAAAAGACTTTTTGGAAGAAGTGAAAATTAACGCTACTGCAACAGGAGAAGGATCCTGTGCATCTTTTGTTTCTGCATTTTCCCGTCGCTTACAAGATATTGAATTTTTATCGGATTTTACGTCATCTTATTTTGAAGGGACTGGAAAATATAATAAAAAAATTCGAGTTGATGGTTATTCATATGATGAATTTGATAAAACTATGCATCTTGTTATTGCTGACTATGATGGTTCCACAAGTGAAGCATATTTATCAAAAATAAAAGCAAAAAAAATACAAAAGCGATTGGTAAATTTTACATATGAGGCGCGTAATAACTCTCTACATCAACGTATCGAAATGAGTAGACCATGCTGGGATTTAGTGGATTTGATGAAGGAGAAGGAGTTAGAACTGCGAAAATATAGTTTTCATATATTTACTTCATCAATTATCCCTTCTGATGTAATAAAACTCGAATCTGAGGATATTGATGAAATACCTACAGAATGCCAAATATGGAGTATTGAACGGCTGTTTAATATTTGTAGTTCGGATATTGGACGGAATGCCGTAGAAATTGACTTTAAAGAGTACACTTCCAATGGAATTTCTTGTCTAAATGCTAGCGAAACAATAACAAAAGACTTCAGAAGTTTTCTTTGTATTATTCCAGGGACGGTATTGGCAGATATTTATGATAAGTATGGTAGTTTATTGTTGGAAGGTAATGTACGTTCATTCCTTTCAACCAAAGTTGCGGTAAACAAGAAAATTCGAACAACTATTATCGATTTCCCTGAAAGATTTTTTGCTTATAATAATGGTATCTCAGCAACAGCGATGAATGTGCAGATTGAGTCAACTTCTGAAGGGCAACGTCTTATAGCAGCAAAAGATTTTCAAATAATAAATGGAGGACAAACGACAGCATCATTATCCAATGCGCGGTATAAAGATAAATGCAATCTGAACGAGGTGTTCGTGCAAATGAAACTTACTGTTATTGAAAAGATTGCTGATGAGGAGGCGATAAAATTAATACAAGATATATCCCGTTCATCTAATAGTCAAAATAAAGTAAGTGATGCTGATTTCTTTTCAACCCATCCGTTTCATGTACAAATGGAGCATTTTTCCCAAAAACTCTATGCTAGAGCCATTAATGGTTCACAATTCGACACCAAATGGTTCTATGAACGAGCGCGAGGACAGTATCTTCAAAAACAAATGCGCTTAACTCGGGCTGAGAAGAAAAAATTCCTTCTGCAAAACCCCAAAAATCAGCTAATTACTAAAACTGATCTAGCTAAAGTAAGAAATACTTGGGATGGGTTTCCACATATTGTTAGCCGTGGAGCCCAAACTAACTTTATAGACTTTGCAGAGAAAACGACTAAAGAGTGGAATAAAGGAGATGTCGATAAATTTAGTGATAAGTATTTTCAGGAAACTGTCGCCTTACTTTTAATTTATAAGTATATGGAAAAAATGATCCCAAATCAAACATGGTATTTACAGGGATATCGCGCAAACATTATTACTTATACCATTGCCTTTATGCGCATGTTGATAAAAAAACAATTCAACAATAAAGATTTAGATTTAATTTCAATTTGGAGTCGACAGGCGGTACCTAACACCGTACAGCAAACATTAATTGATTTATCAGAAAAAGTCTATTTTAAAATTACAGAAAGCACACGAAGTGTGGAGAATGTAACTCAATGGTGTAAACGCGAAGAATGCTGGAATAGCGTCAAAAATATTTCCTATATTTTACCTGATTCGATAGAAAATTTCTTGACAGCAAATGATAAAGCATTCATTTAAAGATTGATTGTCAGGCTCGTCCTGACAATGGCATAAAGCATTTTTTTAATGCTAACACCATTGAAAAAAAAGGGGAAAAGTGTGATAATAAGGCGGCACTATGTGTTTTAAAAATTTTACACATCAATGCCGTCTTGCACACTATGATGTTTTTTATAGATTCAGGTGGTGCTGGTTAAAAAACAATATTTTTAACATATAAAACACTTCGATCTTAAAGTGTTAGAGATATCAGGAATAGATGGACTCAAAAATGAGCGAACAAGTTAAGTTAAAATCGAAATATAGTATAGTAGATTTGTTCGCTGGTGCCGGTGGGCTCAGCTACGGCTTCCTTCAAACGGAAAGATTTTCGATCAAAGCAGCTTTTGAATTGAATCCTAATGCTCGGCAGACATATCAACGAAATCACGGCGAGCATGTGGCTATGTATAGCGACGTGGAAAATGCACTCTCTGAGTCAATCAGAGCAGAACTTGGACAGATTGATGTTGTTATTGGTGGACCACCTTGCCAAGGATTCTCAAGTGCTAACCGCCAAAAAAATCATGCGATCAGTCAAAATAACTCACTTGTCAAAAAGTTTGTCCAGGCCGTTCTTAATTTAACTCCTAAAGCATTTGTAATGGAGAATGTTAGTTTACTTCAATCCAAAGTTCACCGTTTTTATGTAGATGAGAATGATCAACATATAATTAAAAAGTACAATATATCAACTGAAGATACGGAAATCCAACTTCTTGACAAGCAATTCCTGTTTGAAGACTCTATTAATATAGTTAATGACCCAATTAAAATAAAAAAATATTTATGGGCTGAGAAAGACTATTTTTCTCTGAATGTTGTTTACAAAGCTCGCAAGAATGAACATAAGCTAAAAGCCACACTAGAGAAACATAAAAAAAACTTACTATCTCTTGCGGAAAAATTAATCATCAAGGACGATATAAATGATCATATTACTCATTATAATTACCTAGCAGGTAAAGTAATCGTTCAATACTTTAATAATACTAAGGAAGACAAAAAAGCTACACATTTATGCATTACAATTGAGCCTGTAATCATGATTCAACGAATGCTTGCTAAGTCCTTGGAAATTCACAACAATAAAATAAATGTTATAGAGTACACAACGAAACAGGGACTAGTGGCAAAAGTTACATCTATGGCGGTAGTTGATTATATAGAGTCAATACTAGGTTCCGAAGATAGTGGTTATAGTATTACAAAAGGTGTCTTGTCAGCTACACATTTCGGTGTGCCGCAAAAACGAATGCGCTTTGTAATTATGGGTGTAAAGAAAGAAATTGCTGAAAATATTACATTACCCGTGGGGGATTTTACTGAGGATAGTTTTAGAACAGTTGAAGATGCTATCAAAGATCTAGAAAATCTCAAAGTCGCAACTACAGTTAGCGAAGGCAGTATTGGTATTCCTATTTCTAAGCAGCCAGATTCTATTAGCGAATTAGGTCAACAGCTTCGTAATTCGAAGGTGCTTTATAACCATATTGCTACTGATACTACGTCTCACGCATTAGAACGGTTTAAAGTCATTCAGCAAGGTTGCAATTTCCATGATTTACCCTCTGAGCTTAAGACGACATACTCAGATAGCTCTCGCACACAAAATACAATTTATCTAAGGTTGAAATATAATGAACCTTCAGGAACAGTCGTAAATGTAAGAAAGTCTATGTGGATACATCCGACTCTTGATCGTGCATTGAGTATACGCGAAGCTGCTCGATTACAAACTTTTCCTGATAGTTTTATATTTTGTGGTGTAAAGGATTCTCAATATCAACAAATTGGTAATGCCGTTCCACCTATGTTAGCAAAAGCTCTTGCTAGACATTTATGCGGCTATTTAGATAAGTAAGCTACTCCTATTTACCAACCCACTGCTCTCCCAGTGGGTTAGGTTAAAAGCATTAATAATATTACACTTGCAAACTGTCTTGAATTACGTCGTGGCTAATTATCTTTAAATTACGGTGAAATTTGCGCTATGACTTCCCTAGCTTTTATAGGAAACGTTGCTTGTTGGCAACAGAAGGTTGTATTCGACAGCTATACGGATAGAGTTTGGCCCCTCGAAGACCGTATGACGGGGCTATCCTGCGAGCCTTTGAAAACGGTAAAATGTTCTGCCCGTTTGACCTCTTCAGGCTCCTTAAGCTGAAGGGCATTTTGAAGATAGCCTGCGGTATCGAAATCGCCAAATGGATCAAAACTCATGCAGTAGCTTTTTTATGAAAGTGCTTTTGTTCGCGGAAGTAACGTCCCTGAAGCTGTAAAATTTCAGATTTACTGAGTACACCTTTCTTTTTAAGGTTTACCAATAATTGCTCAACGTTATCCAGCTCGACAGAGTCATCGGCAAGCGCGGTAATGGCCACAGCAACGCGGCTCATGCCATCACGGTTAGCTGTAACGTTGTTATCATTTGCAAGCTGTTGAACATAACTAGCGACACTAACGGTAATTTTTTGGGTCATGTGCCCATCCTCAGTTCTTGGTTAAATTTTAGCATATCGAAGTTATAGTGTCTTCAGAACTGCACTGAGCACATCATGTGTGGTGTGGTGTGGTGTGGTGTGGTGGGCTGATGAGGCAATTTAGGGTTATGGTAGGAGCAGCGGCAGAGGGAAAAGCAACTTTGTGATCTTCCACGCAGTATTCAATTTTATGTCCCATTTTGGGGGCAAATCCCTGAGTTAGAACCTCACAACACATTAATTTTCAATAAATTAAACGTAAAGGCGAGTCCGGCCTTCGCACCAAAAGATACAATCAAGTCGCTTAAGGGCAGCTTTTTTTGTGCCTGAAATCTAGTGCTTACTTGTCATTCCCGCGCCCGCGATTCTGGCTCTCTCAAGGTCAACCCACTTCAATGCACATCTACCAACAGATATTGGTATAAATGATGGTATTCCAAGTTCGTTAACGCTGTTACCAGCAGGGAGGGGATAAGCATGGCGTTAAAAGATATCGAAGTCGGAACAGCTATGCCAGCGGACAAACAATATAAGCTGACCGATGGCAACGGTATGCATCTTTTCGTTCACCCTAATGGCTCTAAATATGGACTGACCCCACGCCCGTAGCCACTTGTAGAGGCTGTGTGCGGGAACGCCCCGACGATTAGATACTTTGGCAACAGAATCACCGCGTTCCATTATCTGACGGACGGCTTCTTCTTTAAATTCAGGTGTAAATCGTGGTGTGCCCATACGCTCCTCCTATACTCAAACTTTAGGGCAGAATCGTCTACCGGAGTGGTGGGGGCAGTCCAGGGTGGCCAAATTCAGTGTGCCACTACATATTGTCTAAAATGAGGGAGGAAGGAAAAGGCTGGATCTCGCCAGCCTTTGACGGTCATTTCACTTTCTTGAATATGAGCAGGATCAGGGGGACGCAGACAGCGAAACCAATGATGGAGGCTAAAGCCGAATCAGAGTGATTTTGCGCTAGCTCCTTAACAAACCAAGTGCATTGAGAAGGGGTAAATTCTCCGCCTTGACTCATTGTCTCTGTAAAGTTAAGAGCGAAAACCAGATCGAAATAAAGCACGATAGCGTAATAGGCTGCACAGATCAGCGCAATACTCACCCATCTGATCCAGAACTTCTTATTCATCATCGTAAGTGCTTCCCAATGAACCGCCTACTGTACCGCCTGAGTAGGGGGATGTTGAGCCAGCAACAGCAGCGGAATCGGCAGCAGATTGTTGAATTTTTGCACTCCCTCCTATTGATTGAGGGCTTTTGTTCTCGGTGTTAGGGTACTGCTGTTTGAATGTATTAGTCATTTCGACAACGAGGATTGATGAGAAATTCGCACTCTTTGATTCAAGATATCTTTGCAGTGAAACCGGAATAGTAAAATCTTCTTCTATGTCGATTGGTAGCTGTGTTGTCGTGGATGTGTAACCGTGTTCGAATACCTTTGAGCCAGCAAACTTGAGCCCCTCGACTGAGTGAGTGGTACAGTTGCTACCAGTGACATCATACTTATCAATGGTTCGGCCTCTTCGCTTTGTACCATCTTGCATGTTTGGCGTTTGAATTGGTGTTACACCGCCATTCCAAAGATTTTCGAAGAATTTACGGATTATTTTAGGATCTGCATCATCAATGCGGAAAGCGCGAGCTCCCATTTCATAAAGTTCGTATCGGTAATACTTACGCGCATCTTCATCCTGGAAAAAGTCTAAAATCCCATCCCCAGTGAAGGTACTTTTATCAGTGCGTCCATAGCGTCCATAGGTGTAGAGGAAGATATTGTTATTCTCATGCACTGAAACGAAAACATGACCTGCACTTGTCGTTTCAGTCCATATATAAACGCCGTTCAGCAGCGGGTTATCTTCTGACTTACAGGTGTCAGTCACATTATCAGCTTGGGGATCATAAATCGGGCCGGGGAGAACGGGACATTCGACGACTTGAGATTGGGCTGTGTCGGCTTTCGCTGCCCCTGTAGAAAATTCATAAGTGTCATCGATGGAAGGAATAAAACGTGATTTGCAGGGACAGGAACTACGGCTATGCAGTGTTCCGGCTACTCTTTTACCATGTATTTCGTCACTATCAAGGCCGCCGCATATACGATAATGCCCTGGATGTTTGCCGCAGGTTACTTTATGGCCTTCACATGCCATATCTTTATCGAAAAATTGATGGTTGGGGCATCCTTCAAGAATCCTGCCACCGCAAGCGGTCTTATCACCCCTAAATAAAAAATGACCAATAGCCATTCGTCCTTATCCTTATTTTTGCTTTTAAGTCCATGTGGGAAGTGTAGGTTTTTGGTGTTGGCGAGTAAATGAGCAAATGTAATAAAATCAATGTATGTTAATCAATGGGAGCAGGTCGCCAGCTATGGATAGTGTTTATCCGCACGGTCAGTTGCAGACGAGATTTCCACAATTGCCCGCATTCCAACAGAGCAAGAGCCTGTCTTTTGTGAAGCTGGATCAGGGCGGCGGTATCGCGGACCGGTAAATTACTTGTGGTTACCTGTTAGCCGGTGTTGCTGGTAAAGCTGGTGACGCTGGAACTTATCTAGCGAGTATGTTCTTTCACCTTTGGTGGTTGCTTAGAATATGGCACCGCTTGGCCTGCAGTCTGGAGAACACTGGCCGGAACAGAAGGTCGTAAGTTGTTCCAGCAATGGCTGTTGCGGGCTAAGTGCCGACTAACAGATAGCTGTCATAATGGTCGGCTTCCGGCGTGAGAACGGAAGCTACAACCACTTCTTTGAAAATAAATAAAAGCAGGGCTAACGCCAATCGTTTCATTACATCCTTCCGCGAACTACGGTGGGGGTGTTGATCTCCTCCCTGAAAACAGTGCCAGGCTAAACTGAAGTCTCCGGTCTTTCTTCCATCTCACAGAGAGGCACATCGCCATGAAAAAGACCCGCTATACCGAAGAAAAGATTGCGTTTGCTCTGAAACAGGCCGAAACCGGCACCCGCGACGGGGAAGTCTGCCGAAAGATGGGCATTTCTGAAGCCACTTTTTATAACTGGAAGAAGAAATTCGCCGGTCTGGGCGTGACCGAACTGCGGCGTCTGCGGCAACTGGAGGATGAAAATCTGCGGCTGAAGAAACTGGTGGCTGACCTGAGTCTGGACAAGGAGATGCTGCAGGAGGTACTGAAACAAAAGTTCTGAGGCCGGCTCAGAAACGTCAGGCGGTGCATTTTCTGCGGGGGGCTTACCGTATCAGTGTCCGACGGGGATGCGGACTGCTGATGCAGAGCAGAACCGTTTACCACTGGCAGAGCCGGC
>OGHW01000480.1_pt1 | contig 44831 bp, 36 predicted proteins | sample 1571641 | NCBI WGS metagenome assembly OGHW01 (sample SAMEA2582066, study PRJEB24529) | metagenome | biome: Human gut stool | place: China | collected 2011 | reverse complement strand
GATGGGGATGATACATATCCAGCTGAATATGCAAGAAAAATGTGTGATATGGTTCTTTCTGGTAAAGCTGATATGGTTATAGGAGATCGTTTATCATCTACTTATTTTGAAGAAAATAAGCGACCTTTTCATAATGTAGGTAATATTTTAGTAAGAAAATTCATTAATACATTTTTTGCTTCAAGAGAAAATATTGATGATGTAATGACTGGTTATAGAGCCTTTAGTCCTTTATTTGTTAAAAGCTTTCCAGTTTTATCACAAGGTTTTGAGATTGAAACAGAAATGACTATTCATGCGTTAGATAAAAATTTGTTAGTTACTAGTATACCGGTAGCTTATAGGGATAGACCAGAAGGTAGTGAAAGTAAACTAAATACTTTTTCTGATGGCTTTAAGGTATTATTTACAATTTTTAATTTGTATAGGCAATATAAACCTTTCAGATTTTTTTGTTTAGTAGCATTACTTTTATTCTTGATTTCTATGGTTTTATTTATCCCTGTTTTTATTGATTATATAGAAACTGGACTTGTTATGAGACAACCTACATTAGTTGTGAGTATGTTTTTACTCTTGTCATCTTTAATGTCTTTTGTTGCAGGTATAATCTTAGATGTAATTGATGCAGAATTAGCGCTCTCACATGCTAGATGACAGGATAAACAATACAATTGCAAATGAAAGAGTACAAATACATCCTGCTGGACCTGGACGGGACGATTACAGATCCGATGATCGGCATCACCCGATGCGTCGAATACGCATTGAATCATTTCAGCATACAAGTGAATGACCTTCGCGAGTTATGTCCTTTTATCGGTCCTCCTCTTCTGGACTCGTTCCGGGATTTCTATCATTTCACAGACGAACAGGCTAAAGAGGCTACAGAAAAATACCGGGAACGTTTTGCCGACACCGGCATTTATGAAAACAAACTGTATGACGGCATGAAAGACTTTCTTGAAGAGGCAACCCGGCAAGGGCGCATCTTGATGCTGGCGACATCCAAACCGACAGTCTTTGCCAAACGCATCCTGGACTATTTCGATATAGCCCGTTACTTCACCTTCGTCGCGGGCAGCGGCCTGGACGGTTCCTTCTATACAAAAGGAGATGTGATCCGTCATGTATTGGAAAGCAATAACCTGACGGATCATCCATCAGTCGTCATGATCGGCGACCGCAAACATGATATCATCGGGGCCAAAGAGAACAGGCTCGATTCGATCGGTGTGCTTTACGGTTACGGTGACCGGGAAGAGTTATCGCAAGCCGGGGCGGACTATATCGTAGAGGATATCGCCGGACTGCGCAATCTGCTGTTCCATCAATAGCACGCCCATTTTATCAGATAGCGGCAAAGCACATCTCCGCCGAAGATCCCCACGCAGTAGAGGATTCCCAATCTGTAACCTTTCAGGTTACAGGACACTTTCAATGCCTGGAACATCCAGACCAGTGCCCAGATCAAAAAGACAAAAGAGACAAGCGACAGCCATATTCCGACAAGGAATCCGGGCTGTTGCATGATCTCCGCCGGAGGCATGTTCACATCTATCTGTGTGAGTTTCTGCATAGGCGGCAAGAAGTTGAAAAGGTTCATGACAATCAACGGCAATTGTGCGAAAACGACCGTTCCCAACACATCGATCATCCGTATGCGTGAACGGGAAAGCAGCAATCCTCCCAAATAAAACATAACAGCCGGAATCAGCCAGACGGCAAGGTGTTCCACCGCATAGCACCACCACGCCGGATTCGGAGCCGGACCAAAATGCAGCAACCCGTGATAATGCCAGCCGGAATAATAAGAAAGAGCTGTCGATACCACCATTCCAGCCAGTCCCCAAAGCAATGCTTTCAGGCCGGCAATCCGTTCAAAAGGATTTATCAATCCATAAAGATGTTGTTTGTTCATAACCTATTCGATTTTATTTAGTTTATCAATCAGATCGTCTAATACATTCCGGACAGTAGGGTAACTGACTCCCATATTCTTCGCCATATCCTTCAGGCTTCCGCTGGATTTGATGAAGTCGATTACAAACTGTTGTTCCTTATCCGTCAGTTTTGCCAGCACGGGCAGTTCAAACGTTCCGCACACCTCCGTATCGCATCGCCCACAAAACATCCGGCCCACTTTCAGAGGCGCATCACAAGCCGGGCACTGCAAGGGGAGTCTTCTTTTGATCTCGTTATTCATAGGCTTCTCTATTGTTATTGTTTATAATCAGATTAAAAGATTACTTTTCCACAAATGTATTCAAACATTCATAATTATGCAAGCAAAAATAAATATTATTCAACAATAAATAAATATTATCAAACTATACATATAATTACTTGAATAAAGTTCATCCAAATATTATTCCGGCAAGTGAGCTAAATAGCCCCTCGAACGCCTGCATGTAAAGAAATTAAACTACTTTTGTGACAGAACACTTAAAAACTAAACGAGTTACATCATGAGAAAGAACAATCTGTGGATAACAGCCCTTGCATTCGGGCTATCGTTATCGGCTTACGGGCAGCAGGCAGAGGGCGGCATCTCGTCCGGAATGTTGCAGGAAATCAAGCAAGCCTACAAAGGAACGCCGGCCGACAAAGCCATTCACAATGCGATCGCGGGCAACGACATCAACAAACTGGCAGTCAACAACGACAGTAAAAACAACTTCGACACCTACTTTTCCCATAAAGTGAACAGCAAAGGCATCACGAACCAGAAATCGTCCGGCCGTTGCTGGTTGTTTACAGGATTGAATGTTATTCGTGCGCAGGTCATCGCCAAGTATAACCTCCCGGAATTCGAACTCTCGCAGAACTACAACTTCTTCTGGGACCAGCTTGAAAAAGCAAACCTTTTCCTGCAAGGAATCATTGATACACGGGAAAAGCCGATCGACGACAAAATGGTGGAATGGCTGTTCAAGAATCCGATCGGAGACGGCGGACAGTTTACCGGTATCTCCGACAACCTGATGAAATACGGCATCGTTCCTTCCGGTGTCATGGTCGAAACCTATAGCAGCGACAATACCAGCCGTATGTCCAACCTGATCGGCCTGAAACTGAAAGAATACGGATTGGAACTACGCGACGCAAAAGGCTCGAAACCGGAAGCGCTGGCAAAACGCAAAACCGAGATGCTGGGCGAAATCTACCGTATGCTGGTCCTCAACCTCGGAGAACCTCCTACGAAATTCACCTGGACACGCAAAGACGCAAGCGGCAAACCGGTCGAGACAAAAGAATACACCCCGCAATCATTCTATCAGGAATTCGTGGGCGAAGATTTGAAGAACAACTATGTCATGCTGATGAACGATCCGAGCCGCGACTTCTATAAACTATATGAAATCGACTTTGACCGCCATGCCTATGACGGCAAGAACTGGACATATGTTAACCTTCCGATAGAAGATATCAAAGAGATGGCGATCGCCTCCATCAAGGACAGCACCATGATGTATTTCTCCTGCGACGTGGGCAAATTCTTCGACCGCAACCGCGGAGTGCTCGATGTCAACTATTATGACTACGGCTCGTTGATGGGTACGACTTTCGGTATGGACAAGAAACAACGCATCCAGACATTCGCCAGCGGCTCTTCCCATGCCATGACACTGATGGCGGTAGATTTGGATGCCAACGGCCAACCTAAAAAGTGGATGGTGGAAAACAGTTGGGGACCGGGTGCCAACAATGGCCACCTGATCATGACGGACGAATGGTTCAACGAATACATGTTCCGCCTGGTCGTCAACAAAAAATACATCACCGACAAAGTCCGGGAAGTATTGAAACAGACACCGACACGGTTACCGGCCTGGGACCCGATGTTTGCAGAAGAAGAGTAAAAACAATTGAGAATTGATAATTGACAATTATTTATTGCTGGCTTAAATTGTCGATTATCAATTCTCAAATGGTAAGCGCCTTCAGAAAGCAAGTCGAATACGAAAAGAACAGGCTATATTTAGAGGATAGCAATCATATTACTATTGCAAAACCATGCAACCTATAAACATTTGACCTTTGTCGAATACGTTTTTGCCCTTAGTCAAAAGGGCTTTCGACCTTAGTCAAAAACCTTTTCGACCAAGGCCGAAAACTAAAGAAGTTAGCAAAAACGACATAAATATCCATATCATTGCATATTATACAATATCAAATACCACTTTAGGACGGGACAGTTTGTCTATTGTTTACATTTATGAATAACCTATAACAGGATTTTTTAATACACAGTCAACCTATTTCAGGACGAGACAGGGTGAAGCCAGAAAACGTCTCTCCGCCGAAAGGTTTCATCTGATCAATCTTTTCCCCAATCCGAAGGTTTTGCGCCCATTTGGAGGACAAGCGTTCCACCGGCCGCCAGATCATCGTGCGTCAGGTAACATTTATCATACTTCTTCCCGTTGAGTGTCGCACTTTGGATGTAGATATTCTCCGGACTGTTGTCACGGGCCTCGATCACAAAAGAGCCACCGGCAGCATAAGCCGGGTCCAGACGAAACTCCACCCGATCGAATACCGGACTGGTGATCTCATAGCGGCCATCGCCCGGACATATCGGATGTATGCCGGCAGCCGCCAACACATACCAAGCCGACATCTGCCCGACATCTTCGTTTCCTACCAAGCCGGTCACTTTGTCGTGATAAGCGTTCCGGCAAATGTCGCGTGTCCATTTCTGGGTAAGTGAAGGCATCCCTAACCTGTTGAACAGGAAAGGCACATGATGGACCGGTTCATTGGCATGGTTATAATAGTCATTCCAGAGATAGTCGCCCGGTGTTTTCTCAAACATATCCGTCAGGTCGGCCAAAACCTTTTCACGGCCTCCCATCAGGCGGATCATCCCCTCGACATCGTGCGGCACGAACCATCCTTGCTGGTAAGGATTGGATTCCACGCAACCATAGCCCTCTTGCAAACGTCCTTTTTCAGGCAAAGAAGAAAAGACGCCTTTCTCATTACGCGGACGGAACCATCCCGATTCGGGATCGAAGATAGTTGCATACGACAGGGCACGCTTGTCAAAATGAGCCCGGTCGCCCTCTTTCCCCAACCACTCGGCCAAACGGGCCATGCACCAATCCGTATAATCGTATTCCAGCGTGCAGGATATATTGCCGGGCGTATAGCCGTCGTCATTATTGCTAAAGCGCCGGGAGGTGTTCAGAGCATAGCGGTATGCTTTCTCCACGTCATAATCCCGAATGCCTTTCCGGTAAGCATCACACAAAACCGAAATGGCGGGATTGCCCACCATGCAGCCGGAGTAAGCATTCAAGAGCTCCCACCGTTCAAGATATTCGTTACCACTCTGGTCGGCTATCTCCACAAGCGAGTTGACAAGATCGTTCACCATCTCCGGGTTGATGATGGTCTGAAGAGGCATCTGGCTACGGAAGACATCCCATCCGCTGAAGATCGTCCGTTTACGGAACTTGCCAGTCTGATGGATCTTTTTATCCGCCCCGGTGTACTCGCCGTTGATGTCGCTGCAAAGGCGCGGATCAATCAACGTATGATAAAGAGCCGTGTAGAAAACCCTCTTTTCCTCGTCGGTTCCTCCCTCGACGGAGACTTTCGCCAACTCGTCATTCCAAAGACGGACACACTCGGCATGCGTCCGGTCAAAATCGAAGTCTTTCATCTCCGCCGCCAAATTCTCCTCCGCATTCTTCAAACTGGTATAAGAGATACCACTCTTTAGCAAGATCACTTCATCTGGTTTGGTTTCAAAATTGGCATAAAAGCCTAAGTGCTTGCCTTCAAATGCCGAAACGGAAGGATGGATGGCTGCTTGGCGGATTGCTTCGCGATAGCGCTCGCTACAAACATCTTCACGTTTACGTCCCCAATCGTCCGGAATATCGGCAGACCAAACGCCATGTCCGGAAAAAGGTTTGGAAAATTGGGCATAGAAATAGACCGTATAGTCGGCCTTACCGTCACCGTTTCCCCAACCGCCTCCATCAGGCGTACATTGCATCCAGCCCTTGATGGTATGGTCATCCACCACCTCTACGCTCTGAAGTGTCGATGTTCCTCCTACCCGCCGGGCCAGATCGACTTGTATGCGGGCCTCCTTGCTTTCCGGGAAAGTGAAACGAAGCATTCCGCTATGAGGCAAAGCGGTCGCTTCCGCCTGAATCTTATAATCGGAAAGAAAAACAGAGTAATAGCCTGCCGAGGCTTTTTCGGTCGACTTGTCATACCGGGAACGATATCCTTCTTCCGGCTTGTCTTCCGTGCCGGCGAATGTATGCAAATCCCCGATTGTAGGCATCACCAAGAAGTTCCCCAAATCGCCGTACCAGCCAATACCGGACATTTGCGTAAATGCGAATCCTTCGATTGTCGTATGCTCATAACTATAGCCGGGACCGTTGTCGCCTCCGGTAATCGTGTTGGGACTGACCTGCACCATACCGAAAGGAGCTGTCGCCCCGGGAAACGTTTTTCCAAGCCCATGACTCGCACCCGCCAGTTCCGTATTCGTCGAAGCTCCTACAAACGGGTTAACATAAGAGGACAGAGGGTACCCGTCCGCTTCCTTCTCCACCGTATGGCAGGACAGCAAAGAAAGGGGCAAGAATAGCCCCAACAAAGAATGTCTAATATTCATTATTACCAGATTAAAAAAAGGCGGCATCAAAAGTCGTCATCCGTCATCCCTGGATCAAGTCCGCCATGACAAGGACACTTTTGATGCCGCCTCGTTCTACAAAGCTTATAAAGCCAATTCCTTCAATATCCCATCCGTCGCACCCGCATTGCCTTTCACAAACTGGCCGGCACTCTCGCCGGCAGCCTCCAAGACCTCTGCATAGGTCAACAGCTCATCCATCTTGGCCGCGAACTCATCTTTTGATGCGACCGAGAATCCTCCGCCCACTTTGATCAAGTCACGGGCCTCCTTGAACTTCTGAAACCGGGGACCAAACAACACCGGAATACCGTAAACCGCCGCCTCCAACGTATTATGGATGCCGGCTCCGAAACCGCCGCCGATATAGGCGATCGTCCCATACCGATAGATGGAAGACAGCAGCCCGAAACTATCCACGATCAAACAATCTTTCCCTTCGAGCAGGCTCTTGTCCTGCATCACATCGGACAAGCGGACAGACGGGCGTTTCAACAACGACTCGATATACATCAGATGTTCCCGGTGAATCTCGTGCGGAGCGATGATCAGCTTTATCTCCGGATGCTCGTTGAAATAAGGGATCAGTATCTCCTCGTCCTGTGGCCAGGAACTCCCGGCGATCAGCGTCTGACATCTTTCCCCTACAAACCGTTCGAATTCTGGCAACTCACGCGCCTGATTACGCACGTCCAACACACGGTCGAAACGGGTATCGCCGTAGACCGTCACGTTACGGATTCCATATTGCCCAAGCAGTTCCTTCGAACGTTCGTCCTGCACGAACAAATGCGTAAAGCAGTACAGCATCTTTCGGTAAGGGACTCCGAACCATTGAAAGAACAACTGGTCGGGACGGAAGATCGCTGAAATGATATAAACCGGGATTCCCCGCTTCTTCAACTCACGCAAATAGTTTCCCCAAAACTCATACTTGATGAAAACAGCCACAGCAGGATTCGCCAGATTCAGGAACTTCTTTACCCGGTAAGGCGTATCGAAAGGCAGATAGCAAACGATATCCGCCCCGTTATAGTTTTTCCGCACTTCATAGCCTGAGGGAGAAAAGAATGTAAGCAATATCTTATATTCCGGATATTGCGCCTTGACCTTTTCGATCATAGGACGCCCTTGCTCAAACTCTCCCAACGAAGAAGCATGAAACCAGATGTACTTCGCATTCCGGTCTATCTTCTCACGCAAAATGCTATTCGTCTTCCACTGGCCGAAACGCATCAGGCGTGCCTTCCGGTGGAAAGGAGAAATCATAGCGACAATAAAGGCATAGAAATGTATGAGTAAGCTGTACATGATAAAAGAATTGTCAATTATCAATTGTCAATTGACAATTTATCTATCGCTCTCTGGATGCGGCGGATAGACTCTTCCTTACCCAAGGCTTCCGTTATGTCGAAGATATGCGGACCTTTGCCTTCACCGACAAGGGCCAGGCGGGTTGCATTCATTATATTTCCCAAATGGTAGCCTTTGCTTTCGATCCAGGCTTTTACCTCTTCTTCCGTACCTTCGATATCGAACGGTTCACGTGCGCGAAGCACTTCGATCAGTTCGGCAAGCTGGGCGGCACTGTCTTCCTTCCAGCGTTTTTTGCGTGTCTTTTCATCATATTCCGTCGGAGCGATGAAGAAGAACGAGCAAAGATCCCACAAGTCCTTGATAAAGGTGGCACGGTCTTTCATCATGGCTACGACCTTCTCCACATAGGCTGGGTCTGCTTTCACACCGTGGCTTTCGAGGATCGGCATAAAGAGGGCGGCTGCTTCCTTATTGTCCATAGCCTGGATATAATGATGGTTGAACCATTTTCCCTTTTCATAATCAAATTTGGCTCCGCTCTTGCTGCAACGGCTCAGATCGAAGCTATGGATCAGTTCGTCCATGCTCATTACTTCCTGATCATTACCAGGATTCCATCCCAACAAGGCCAGGAAGTTGACAACCGCTTCGGGCAGGTAACCGCTCTCGCGATAACCAGAAGAAACCTCACCGCTCTTCGGGTCATGCCATTCCAACGGGAACACCGGGAAGCCCAGGCGGTCACCGTCACGCTTGCTCAACTTGCCGTTGCCTTCCGGTTTCAAAAGCAAAGCCAGGTGTGCGAACCGGGGCATCGTGTCTTCCCATCCGAAATAACGGTACAACAGTACGTGAAGCGGGGCACTCGGCAACCATTCTTCACCACGGATCACATGCGTCACTTCCATCAAATGATCGTCCACGATATTGGCCAGATGGTAAGTAGGCAACTGGTCGGCTGATTTATATAAGACTTTATCGTCCAGGATAGAAGAGTTGATAATCACTTCGCCACGGATCAGGTCGTTTACATGGATATCTTCATCCGGTTCGATCTTGACGCGGACCACATACTGGTTGCCGGCATCGATCAAGGACTTCACTTCTTCTTCGGAAAGAGTCAGCGAGTTGCGCATCTGCATACGGGTAGACGCATCATACTGGAAATTGGGAATTTCCTTCCGTTTGGCATCCAACTCTTCGGGGGTATCGAATGCGATATAAGCACAACCGGCGTCCAACAACTGATCGACATACTTCTTGTAAATATCCCTGCGTTCGCTCTGACGGTAAGGCCCGTATTCGCCTCCGAAGCCGACACCTTCGTCAAACTTGATCCCCAACCAGGTAAGCGCTTCTATAATATAGGCTTCCGCTCCGGGAACAAAACGCTGCGAGTCGGTATCTTCAATACGGAGAATCAGATCTCCACCATTCTGTTTGGCAAATAGATAATTGTATAAAGCTGTACGAACACCTCCGATATGCAAGGCCCCAGTGGGACTCGGTGCAAACCGGACTCTAACTTTCCTTTGAGTCATAATCTTTCTATGTGATTTATGATTTGTGATTTATGATTTGTGATTTATACCGACGCATAAATCACAATTCATAAATCATAATTCCGTTTACTGCGGCAAAAGTAGCCCTTTTTTTTCTCTTAGTAAACTTTTTTATGTACATTTCGCCTTTCAATACATAAAACAGAACATTATGAAAGCAAATAACTATAGCATACATCCGAGTGTCTATTTTATTGTGGCGGCCTTGTTGATCGCTTACTTCTTTCCGAGGGAAGGAAAATTCCGTTACCAGTTCTATGAAGGAAAACCCTGGCGGTACGGGTTGCTTACCGCTCCGAGCGACTTCCCGATCTACAAGACTGATGCGGAAGTACAGGCCGAACGCGACAGCGCTCTCAAAAAATTCGAGCCTTATTACCGACTGGATACCACAATCGAATCTGAAGAGATAGACAAACTACGCGCCGACTATCAGGGCACGCTGAGGAACCGGGCGACTCCGGCCTATATGCAGTATATCGAAAACAGCTTGCAAAAGCTATACCGGGATGGTATCATTTCTACTCAGGACATGGATGAACTCAAGAAGGAGGAATATCCCCGCATCAACCTGCTCGCGGGCAGCGTAGCGCACCCCCATTACAGTAGCGATTTTTTTACAGTCAAGACGGCGTATGAGTTTATCATCAACAATTGCCCCTCTTATCTGGACAAGTCGGTATTGCAATCTTGCGATATCAACAATTATTTGGTGGAAAATATCACATACGACAAGACGATGTCGGAAAAAGTCAGGGAAGATATCCTGAACAGCATCCCGCTGGCCAACGGCATGATACAGGCAGGAGAACGTATCGTCGACCGGGGCGAAATCATCGACAACCATACTTACAATGTGCTCCGTTCCCTTAAGATCGTACACGAGACCAAGTCCGGAGGAGCCCAACGGCAAGGTATCATCATGGGAGGCCAGTTCGTGCTGGTATTCGGTATTCTCTTCTGCTTCTGGCTGTACCTGTGGTCTTTCCGGTTGAAAATCCTGCATAACAGGAGGAATGCGCTTTTCCTCGTACTATGCGTATTCGTGAGCTGCATACTAACAGAGCTTTGCGTGACGTACGGGTTGTTCAATGTCTATATCCTTCCGTTCGCTATCGTGCCGATTGTCGTGCGCACGTTCTTCGACTCGCGCACGGCGCTGTTCACACACCTGATCATCGTGCTAATCTGCTCACTGATGGTGCCTTTCCCGCACGAATTCCTGTTGCTACAGGTGATTGTCGGCATGGTCGTGACATTCAGCTTGAGGGATTTATACGAACGTTCCCAACTGATCCGCTGCGCTTTCTTCATCTTCATGTCCTATGCGCTCTGCTACATCAGCCTGTCCATCTACCAGGAAGCGGACTTCAAGAAGATCAACTGGATGATGATGCTCTATTTCGGCATCAATTTTATCCTGCTGATGTTTACTTACATATTAGTCTATATGCTGGAAAAGACATTCGGCTATGTGTCCAGCATTACGTTGGTCGAACTCTCCAACATCAATACGCCGATCCTAAAAAAGCTGTCCGAAATATCTCCGGGAACCTTCCAACATTCTTTGCAGATGTCGATCTTAGCGTCGGAAGCGGCTGCCGCTATCGGAGCAAACGCGCAGCTCGTACGTACAGGAGCCATGTATCATGATATCGGTAAGATGGCGAATCCGGCATTCTTTACCGAAAACCAAAGCAGTATCAATCCGCACAGCCAGCTATCGTTCGACCAAAGCGCGAAAATCATTATCAATCATGTGAACGACGGTGTCAAGATCGCAGAAAAAGCAATGTTGCCAAAAGCCATCATCGATTTTATCCGTACCCATCACGGACGCGGAAAAGCCAAATACTTCTATAACTCTTTCAAAAACCAGTATCCCGACCGCGAAATAGACGAAGAGGCTTTCACCTATCCGGGGCCGAACCCGTTCTCGAAAGAGACTGCCGTCCTGATGATGGCTGATTCCGTAGAAGCGGCCTCCCGTAGCCTGAAAGAACACACGGAAGAAAACATTCGTGCCTTAGTCGACAAGATCATAGACGGACAGATTGCCGACGGACTGATGCGTAATGCCCCGCTGACGTTCAAGGATGTGGAAACGGTCAAGAATGTCTTTGTGGAAAAACTGAAGATCATGTACCATACACGAATCAGTTATCCGGATTTGAAGAAATAAACTGTACAAGCTCATCCAGTAGCCCAGCGCAAGCATCCTCCAGCAGATCGAGGACCAGCTCGAAACCTTCCGCTCCACTATAGTACGGATCGGGGACATGGTCATACAGCTTGTTCCGGGAATATTCCGTCATCTGATGTATCTTTTCCACGGATTCCAAATCCGGGGCTTTCCGTTTAAGATCGTCTATGTTACGGTTGTCCATTCCGATAATCAGGTCGAAGTCGAAAAAGTCTTCCGTACATACCGGACGGGAGACCGAATCTAACTTATATCCCCTACGGGCCGCATGCGAGCGCATACGCGGATCGGCTTTTTCTCCTGCGTGATACCCGATGATACCGGCAGAATCGATCTTGATCCGGCCATCCAGTCCCGCATCCTGGACCAACTTCTTCATCACGGCCTCAGCCGACGGTGATCGGCAAATATTCCCCAGACATACAAACAATATCTTATATTCTCCTTTCTTCTCTTCCATCATTCTTAATTTACAATTTACACCGGGGGATTAATCCCCCGGCTATTGACTCGGGATTAATTTCTCCTGACAACCGACTCTCAAGCCGGATCTACATCATAGTGCACGATCAACTGCTTAAACGGCAAGTAGCGTTGCATTTCAGTGTGTACCGATTCCAGTATCTCACGTACTGGAGCAATCGCGGCGGCAATCTCTATCTTTAAAACGATTTTCCGGATATGGAGAGTTTGCACACGGGTTATCGGCGGAGTGACCGGACCCAGCACGCGTTCGCCCAAACGACGGCGCAGGTTCTCGGCATACAAAACAGATAGTTCCTGCAGGATCGAATCATTCCGGCTACGCAAGACTATCACTATCAAACGATAGTAAGGCGGATAACGGAACATGCTCCGCTCACCCAATTGAAGACGTACCATTTCCTTATAGGCGAAACGTTCTACCATCCGGATTAGCGGATGGTCAGGCTGAGAAGTTTGTAGGACAACCGTTCCCCGCTTATCCCGTCTTCCGGCACGGCCGCTCACCTGTACCATCAACTGGAAGGCGCGCTCATGGGCACGGAAATCCGGGAAGTTCATCAGGCTATCGGCATTCAGGATACCGACCACACTGACGTTCCCGAAATCCAGACCTTTCGAGAGCATCTGGGTTCCGATCAATATCTGTGTCTTACCTTTCTCAAAGTCCGCGATGATCCGCTCATAGGCCGCACGGGTACGGGCGGTATCGAAATCCAGACGCTCGACCTTAGCGGAAGGGAAGAGAGTAGCAATCTCTTCCTCCACCATCTCAGTTCCGAACCCCATCGTACGAAGTTCCGGGCTCTGGCATTCCGGGCATTGATGAGGCAACTGGATTTTATATCCGCAATAGTGGCATACCAACTCATTACGAAACTTATGATATGTCAGGCTGACATCGCAATTGATGCAATGGGGAACCCAACCGCACTCCTTGCACTCGATCACCGGAGCGAATCCCCGGCGGTTCTGGAACAGGATCACTTGTTCTTCCTTTCCTAACGCCTCGCTCAACTTTTCTACCAAAACCGGCGAAAAAAGCGTGTCTTTCATTATCTTCTTACGCCTCAACTCCTTGATATCGACCGTCAGTATTTCCGGCATCAGCCGGTCGCCATAACGGGTAGTCAGTTCCACCAGACCATATTTGCCGATAGTGGCATTAAAATAAGAATCAATGGAAGGGGTAGCGGAGCCCAACAATGTTTTCGCCCCATGCATACCGGCTAACACCAAGGCTGCATTGCGGGCATGATAACGCGGAGCCGGGTCCTGCTGCTTATAGGTATTCTCATGCTCCTCGTCTATAATAATCAGACCTAGATCCTTGAATGGCAAAAACAAAGAGGAACGAACGCCTAACACTAGCATCGGCTCGCCCGTATGCAGCAAACGGTTCCAGACTTCCACCCGTTCGTTATCAGAAAATTTGGAATGATAAACCAGCAACTTGTCACCGAACAACTTGGCCAGCCGTTCCGTGATCTGGGTGGTAATGGCAATCTCAGGCAGCATATACAAAACCTGGCGTCCCATCTTCAGCACTTCATCGATCAGCCGCACATAGACTTCCGTCTTTCCACTGGAAGTAACACCGTGCAAGAGACAGACTTCTTTCTCCCGAAAAATATCATGTATTTCCCCGTAAGCCTTCCTCTGCGCCTCACTTAAAGGGTTCAAGGGCTGTAAACGGCAAACCGGAACCTGCAACCTTCCTACCTCTTTTTCATAACTTTCCAGCACACCTCGCTTCAGCACACCGTCCAATATGGCTGGAGAACAACCGCAGCTCTCCAACAATTCCTTCTTCGACAATTCGCGTACCAGTGCCGGATTAAGCGCATGACTGAGTTCTAGAAAACAGATCAGCAAGTGTTCCTGCTTCTTCGCCCGCTTGAAGTCCGCAAACACGGCCTGTAACTTTTCTTCATCCTTATACACCTCGGCAAGACGGATAAAGGTCTGCATTTTCGGCATAAAGCCCCGTTTCAATTCCTCGCTCACCTCAACCGCACCTTTAGCCATCAGGGAGGCGACAACAGGTACGACATTCCGTAGCCCGGTTTTCTTTTCCAATTCGGAAACCGTCAGTTTCAAAACACCGGTAAAGGCATCCAACACAGCCTGCTCATTTGGACGCAAGGACCCGTCGGCTTCGAAATCTTCATTATAAGTAACAGCCGTTTCACTCTCCAGTTTTAGCCCGGAAGGCAAAGCGGCCTTGTAAACATCTCCTAATTTACACAGATAATAGGATGCGATCCATTTCCAAAAACGAAGTTGCGGACGACGGAGCACAGGCGTGGCATCCAGCAAAGCATAAATCTCCTTTGTCTCGTACTGGCTATCGACCCCACGCTCATGCACATCCATGACGATAGCCGTATAATAACGCTTCTTTCCGAAATGGACGATCACTCGGCAACCGGGTATTACCGCTTGTTCCAGATCGGATGGTATGCTATAGGTATAGCTATTCTCCAACGGGAGCGGGAGTATAACATCTGCGTACTTCATTCTTATTCTTATTTATACGAACCAATGTTCATAGCGATGCCAAAAGTAACAAAAAAGGCCGGACTGCTAAAGCCCGGCCTCTGTTTATCTGATCGCAGATATTCTTTATTCTTTTTAGAACAGGATGGCAGCCGTAATCGACCACCCCCGGTTCTTACCGTTTAATTCCAATTTTGATGCACTATAATCATCCGTCAAACCAAGAGCATAATTGAAACCTACCTGCAAATGTTTGATCAGTTCCACACCGGCACCCAGATTCAAACCAGCATTAAAACTTTTTGCCTTCAACTGGTCTCCGACCGATCCCGGAATATCCCATAACTTATCGCCACCCACACGGAAACCGACATACGGACCGGCCGCCAGATATCCTTTGATAATAGGCAAGCCGAATTTCCATTTCAAGTTAACCGGAACATCTATATAATCGTTCTTTATGTCTTTCTCACTCTTCACACCTATCCCTTTTTGCGAATATAAGATAGCTGCATCAAAACCGACTCCCATTATCGGAGCCATTACCTCCACCATCGGACCAATATTAAATCCAGTCACATTATCCTTTCTGACGAGATCTTTGTTAAAATGGACAGAGGAAATATTCAAACCGCCTTTTATACCGAACTTAATCTGGGATTTCGCAGGTACGGCAATCAACGCCATCACCGCCAACAATATAAGCCCAACAATCTTCTTCATACTTTTTTCCTTAATTAGTTAATACGAATTACAAATAAACGCACTTTTCCTATAATAAACAAATATCACCACCTAAGTGTTGCTGCAGTGTAGAATTTTGTGTAGTACCAAAGTAGCATCAATTATCCAAATCCGAAACAAAGCAAAAAAATGCCAATCGCCTTACTATCAGCAATTAGCATTTTTACCAAGTGGTGCCACCAGGAATCGAACCGGGGACACAAGGATTTTCAGTCCTTTGCTCTACCAACTGAGCTATGGCACCGTTGTTTTGTTTAACGGGTGCAAAGATATGAATCTTTTTTGAGTCTTGCAATAGGTAGAGCCACTTTTTACTGATTTTTTATTCTTCCAAAGAATTCCAGCCTTGTGCTTTTAGTTCGACTTCGCCTCCATCACGACCTACCAAGTAATTACCGAGATCGGGTTTTGTAATATGACCGATTACTTTAACACCTTTCATTTCAGATACTTTATCATGATCAGTGAGAGGAACAGTGAAAAGTAATTCATAGTCTTCACCGCCATTTAAAGCTGCAGTTACCAAATTCATATTAAATTGTTCAGCCATTGCAGCCGTTTGATAATCGATAGGAATTCTATCTTCATATACGCGACATCCGACATTACTTTCTTTTGAAATATGCAAAAGTTCGGAAGACAGACCGTCTGATATGTCCATCATTGCTGTAGGGATAATCCCCGCATGACGAAGCATCTCTATAATATCTTTACGAGCTTCCGGCTTCAATTGACGTTCCAACAGATATTCTTTGCCTGTAAAATCCGGTGTGAAATCTTTTTCACCTTTAAATATCCTTTTTTCGCGTTCTAATAATTGCAATCCCATATAAGCAGCTCCTAAATCCCCGGAAACACATATCAAATCCGTTTCTTGGGCTCCACTGCGAAGGACAACTTTATCTCTTTCTCCTTCCCCAATACAAGTGATACTGATGCAAAGCCCTGTTAAAGAAGCAGAAGTGTCTCCTCCGACAATATCGACTCCATACACATCACAGGCCAACTTTAGCCCAGCATAAAAATCTTCTACATCCTCAACAGAAAAACGTTTGGAGATGCCAAGTGATACAGTGATCTGCTTAGGCTGGCCGTTCATAGCATAAATATCGGAGAAATTTACAACAGCCGATTTATATCCGAGATGTTTTAAAGGTACATAAGTCAAGTCGAAATGAATACCTTCCAATAATAGATCGGTGGTGACAAGCACTTGTTTATCCTCATAGGAGAGAATTGCCGCATCATCGCCTACGCCCTTTATCGTACTATTATTCTTTATTTCAATCCTGTTAGTTAGGTGGCGAATCAAACCGAATTCGCCTAATGTTGATATTTCTGTCCTGTTACTCATATTTGTTTTGTAAAATATTATTTTTGGGAAATGTGATAATATGTTTTTCTATTGTCTCATTAAAACTCTGCTCATTGTAAAACCTGATTACAATCGGTAGATAATATAAATATTTCTTCCAACTTTCCGGAACAAGAGGACTGTTTTTTAAACGTGCTGCATCTTTTTCTGTTACTAAGATCAATTTTCCCGGTGAAGTCATCTTTTCGAATATCACATCCAATTTCTTGAAATCTGACTTGCTAAACGTATGATGATCAGGAAAAACGACCGGCAACACTTTATTTGAATACTTTTCTGCCTCACGAATAAATGGAGTGGGAACTGCAATACCTGATATCAACAATATATCATCTTCTTTTCCAATATTTTTATGGTTTAAGAAACGAGCTTCCGAGGGGAATACAGGTTTGACTTCTCCATAAACGATGCTGGTAAAAAAAAGTAACTGGTGAGCCCGCAACTTCATATTTTCTTCAATAACACGAAAATCGATCGGCTTCATATCTTCGTCGCATTTAGTAACAACCACGATATCTGTTCGGTTTATATTACTTATCGGTTCTCTCAGGTGTCCGGTAGGCATTAGTTTATCATTATAAAATAAACGATGGTAGTCACTCAACACGATCGAAAGGGAAGGGTGCACATATCTATGTTGATATGCATCATCTAACAAAATTACTTCAGGTCTGTCTTTTTCAGGGAGGGATAAAAGATTTTGAATCCCCCGGCGGCGATTAGCGTCGACAGCGACAAGTATATCCGGAAATTTATTTTTCATTTGAAAAGGTTCATCTCCGATCTCCAAACTGGAACTTTCAGAATCAGCAAGAATAAACCCCGATGTTTTTCTTTTGTACCCTCGGCTTAATACTGCAATGCGATATTTATCTTTCAGTAAACGTATGATATATTCTGTATGGGGAGTTTTACCCGTTCCTCCTACAGATAAGTTTCCTATGCAGATCACAGGAATAGAATATTGTTCGGAATGTAAAATACCCCAATCAAAAAGTCGATTTCGCAACCATATCCCAATTCCATATAAAAAGGAAAGGGGAGCCAGGTAGGAATTAAGTTTTATTTTGTCATTTTTTTGCATGTAACTTCTTATCTGCTGACAAATATAGTTAACTTATCGGTGGCTGTCAGTTTTTTATTTGTTTATTTCAAAAAGAAGATACAATTTGAATCTCTTTGAAAGATAAGTTTGCGTTTATTCTGAAATATTTTCAGGGAGTTTGTGACTATACACATTTATTGTAGAATTAAGTCAATATCCGGATAAGATATCCGTCGTATCTTTGTTGTCTTCTTGATAATCTCTTGTAAATTATATACTTTTGCATTGTCCCAATTAACATGCTATGCCATGAATGTCAAAATAGAAGAAAGCTGGCGGAAACGCCTTCAGGAAGAATTTGATAAACCATACTTTGAGCAGTTGGTCACATTTGTCAAGAACGAATACAGAAGCGCCCATGTGCTTCCTCCCGGACACCAGATCTTCCATATTTTTAATGCCTGTCCATTCGAGAAAGTGAAGGTTGTTATACTTGGACAAGACCCTTATCCCAATCCGGGGCAATACTACGGAGTCTGCTTCTCCGTCCCGCAAGGAGTTCCCATTCCTGGATCACTGGCCAACATATTCAAAGAAATACACCAAGACTTAGGCAAACCGATCCCCACATCCGGCAATCTGGACCGTTGGGTAGAGCAAGGCGTGTTTCCTATGAACTCGGTCCTGACTGTACGGGCTCACGAAACCGGCTCACATCGGAATATGGGATGGGAAACTTTTACAGATGCAGTGATAAAGAAATTGAGCGATGGACGTGAGAATCTGGTATTCATGCTGTGGGGAAGTTATGCAAAAGAGAAGATCGCCCTTATCGACACCCATAAACACTTGGTGCTGACAACCGTGCATCCGTCTCCACGCTCTGCTGACCATGGTTTCTTCGGCTGCAAACACTTCAGCAAGGCGAATACTTTCCTCCAAAGCAAAGGTATTCAAAAGATTGATTGGTAAGAAGTACGAGTTCCGGACATCCGGGTGTAGCCATTCCGGACATCCGGGTGTGGAGAGTGGTAACATCCGGGTGTAGAAAGGCAGAAGATGGGCATGTTTCCAAACTTTTCTGCTTGCTTTTCGTTCTTTTCCTACTTGTTTTAGTAAAAAAGTACCTTTATGTTGATGAAACTATCTCCACACAGATGTATATCGGCACGGTTCCCTGCGTTTTTGTAAACAATACCGGCTACCCGTTTCAACGGCAGGTAGTGATACAAGTGTGATACAGGAATCCGGTATGTATCACTCCTTGCACACCATGTTTGTCAATGCTTGCAAAACAAAGTGTGATAGAGTGATAGAGAAACTGGATTATTGTGCAAGAGAGAACCGCAAACTGATACCGTAGTTTGAGTTTGAAGTCGGATAAGATGCACTCGATATCAACGGTTCATTGATCTGAATATCATAGAATGCACGGACCGTCAACGCACGGCTCAAACCGTAATCAGCCGAGAAGGAGATTGTCTTTGCGATGTTACCGCTAGTAGCCTGCGTCAGTTGCGTGTCGATTTTACGAATCAACGACTGCATCTTGTTGAACGAGAAATCAAGGCGAACGGTGAGGTCATTGCTGAAATCACGCGTTTTCTTCATCTTCAAAACCTTGTTGAACTCGGCATATTTGTAACCCAAACCGATCGTCACTTTCTTGGAAAGTGCTTCGACCAATTGGTAGGATGTCGTGTTCAGGCTTAAATTGCGGGTAGTCGAATAGTCCGCCCGAACCGTCACGTTATTCAACAGCGTCGCATCTGCACCCAACAAAGGACTAAACGCTTCGGTAAGGCTGACAGACGAAATCGAATAAGGAGACGATGGTGTCGGGTTATCGTTCAGAATCGACTGGATATATCCCAGTCCGTCCTGCCCGGCATCCACCCAATTCAAGAAGGATGTGAAAGCACCTACCGAATAAGAACAACGGTACTGGTGACTCAACGTCAAGCTCTTGAAATATTTCTTGACAGCCGGAATCTTGATCAAGCCGTCGTAAGTAACGCGCCAGTTAGGCAACATGCTCTTCAACGAAGGGAAAGCCGTCAAGCCTACCTTCTTCGGGTCCTTACCGGTATAAGCGGCCAGAAATGCAGGAATCAGGACATCCGCCGAATTCCGGTTGACGCCGTTCACATTATCTGTTCCCGGATTATAAGGCATTCCTCCCAAGCCTTTATCATGGATAAAGCCCACATCCGGATATTTCAAGCCGGAATACTTGCTTTCGATACGTTGGGCAATGATCTCGCGGTTTGCCAACAACTTGTCAAAGGCTTTCGAAGAATAGTTATTCATAGCATTGCCACTGCCTCCGAATGCGCTTCCCAGCGCGATTGTCGTCATGGTAAAGTTTCCCCCCATAATCTCCGGCATACCTTCATACATAAATTGTATTTCCGTATTACGCGTATCGTTGCGAAGAGCCGTCAAGTCGATCTTCAATCCAGTGATCGGTTCGAGGTTCGCCCGTATATTCAGATTTTTCGTACTGGTCATGACTGCGGCATTCACGTCTCTCTCGGTATCCGTAATCAGCCAGCCTTTTTCATATGCCTCGTCTATATAGCTACGACGCACGTCACCGAACGCAAAACCGATCCCCGGGGAAAGTCCGAATGAAGAACGTCCCTGGCCAAAGATATCACCGATCTCCGGACGGAAACCGGGCAGCATCATACCGGCAGAGTTCGTAAACTGAATATTGAAACGGCGCACCATCATCAAAAAGCGGGCACTGTGTTCAACCGCCTTGTAAAGAAAATCCTCAGTAGGGGCCGGTCCCGGTATGATCGTCAACTTCAAGCGCACCGTGTCTTGGTTCAAAATCTTAACCTGTGCGAAGTTGATCGGCTTGAACTTGACTTTGTAGACACGCCCGTCCGTTCTTCTGGCCGTGATTTGCACCTTTTTCGTAAACATACCATGCTCGACAACCGTAGCGCTGTCCGGACTCAAGACAATTTCTTTTTCCAATTTCGGCTTTTTCTTCTTCTCCGTTTTTTTAGCCGTAGTCCGGGTATTGTTAAACTTCTGGTTGATCTTCTTCAAATATTTGTTTTTGTTGTAGAGAGATAACAGGTTCAAGTTCGCCTGCAAATCGAACTGACGCTGGTTCTTGATCGTATTACCCATCTCGATATCTTCGCTTACCGTCGCTCCACGATCCCAGTTGTAAGTAGCATTGTAGCTCAAAGAAGCATTGGTCCAATCCAGAACCGGGATCAGCTGCAACGGCAACTGCCAGGTCGCCATAAACTGCTGGTCATACTTCATCGGGGTTCCCAGGTCAGCGATGCTCTTCTTCACGGAATCTTTCCATAACTGGTAACCGTCCGGGTTCAGTTCCTTATTCACCTGCACATACGGTTCTTCGATACGGGCATTCGTACCGGAACTGAACGTTATGTTCAGGTTATTCGTAAAAGCCCAGTTCAAACTGAAAGCACGGTCCCAATAGAAGTTCTGGCTGAATGTCACTGGTATATCGTTGGGGACACCTGTTGCCGCTCCTGTCAGGTCGCGTAATTTTATTTCGTAATAATTCCGCATCATGGCCGTCTGGAAGTTGATAGACGGGGCCACATTAAACGCCAGTTGTTTGGCATAGCGCGTATAGCCGTTGTTTTTCTTCAATAACTTATCAAATGGCTTGATCGGCTTGACATAAGGCACATAGCTATAGGCGAAATTGGCACGGTAATCCTTTGTCGTTTCATATTCAGTCTCCGGGTTTTTCTTATCATTAATGCTGTACGAATACCCGAGCGTGAAGTTTGCCGGATCGTAAGGCATCGGGTTCTTACTCTTGATATTCACACGCACATTATTAAACGAAACACTCTTGATAACCGTCCTATCTTGAGAATAATTACGAATCGAGTCCTTCTCGGCTTTCGTTTCCGCCTTGTCGATAGCATCCTTCAACTTGACATCCTGATCCAGCGGATTGTATTTTGGATCATATGTTTCCTTCGAATAAGCATAATAGAACGGGATACTGACTTGCGCCTTTTCCGGGAACAGCTTACCCAATTCGATAGAGGTCGCCACGTTATACTGTTTGAAGTCTTCCATCCGGCGTTCGTTCAACGACTGGTCGAGAGCACCGAAACCAGCCGTTTCGATACGTCCGCCCACATTCACCGTTCCCAAGTCGGAAAGCGCAACATTCAAATTCGCATTGGCCGCCCATCCACCTTCTTCATTGAAGTCGGTCAGGCGCAATTCGTTCACCCAAACTTCCCCGCTCTTCAACTTATTACGCACGTTACGCACACCGATCATGACTGTCTTCACTTCGGAAAGACTCGGATTACCTTTGACACGGATCGTATTGCCATCGTTGTCCGGATCCCTACCAGAATAGACAGTCTGGAAAGACACTCCATTCGTACCGGATCGTTTTTCCCGGTTACGCTCCAGTTTCAGATCCGTCAGAATCTCCAAACGGAAATTCAACATGTTTTCTGCCGGCCAAACGATTTTCTGGTGTTCCGAATTGTTATAGTTATACTCCCCGTGCGGAGTCAACTTCAACGGTACTTCATATTCGTAATAGTTATTCTTATAGTCCGATCCCAGGCGGATAAAAACAGCGAGATCGCCATCTGCAAGATCGTTTACATCCAATTTCGGAGCCTCGGCATGTGTAAACAGTTGCAAGCGCTTATACTGCCGCAAATCATAATTCGTATTCTTATACACGGCACGTGCATCTTGAGCGGCAAGGTCCGTTATCTTTAAAGAAAGCGCCTGTTCGTTCTCCTGACGAATCTGAGGCTGGCTTGGATCCAGTACACGGCTGACGCCCGGGGGCAATGTATAGCTGACCGGATCCCTGTCACTGTTTTCCTCGATATTGACAGTCGAGACTTCCAATTTACCCTTCACTGCGGGCGGCATCTTCGGATCGGACAAATCCTGCTCGTAGGATCGCCATTCTCCGCGTACCAATTGCAGAGTACCGAAGCGCAACACGACCGATTCCTTAAATCCTGTCATATACATACGCATGAAACGAATCGTCTTGAAATCATTGATTGCCCCCACACGACGCTGATATTGTTTTACCGGAATCTTAAATTGATACCAGGTAACGGATTCTGTCGTACCATCCGCCAATCTTACTGATGAAGTACGTTTATCCGCAATGAAGTTTTCACCGACAACCGTATCCTGCGGAGTTATCCTGACTTTGTATTCGAAATATTTTTCATTTTTATTCAGAGTATTGTCCTGATTGATGTCTTCTACATCAGGCACGGTCTTGGAAGAAGTGCTGTAGCGCTCGCCCGAATCGTTGATATCTTTCGAGTTTCCTTCCGTTCCATTATAGCGTTTGTAACGTGTTAAGATATCCACCTCCTGAGAATCATAGTCCGAACCACGAAAATAGTGGAACTTGTCACCGGCCGGATCAAAGAAAGGGGACAGCTGTAACGGGTCGTTCTCCATCTCGGTTAGGGTTACCGCATTCAATTTCTGGCGTAATTTATTCAGATAATCCTGGTAAGCCGGATATTCCTTTTCTTCATCCGAGGATAAACCGTTCAGGCCGACATCCTGCAACAGACGTGCACCTGCCGTATTGTCGAAGGCATAAACTGTACTCTGCTGTTTTGGAACCTTACCCCAAACAGTATAATCGACCTTAGAGGTATCGCCATCGATTGGCAATCCGTTTTCGAAGAACTTCTTTTCATCCTTCAATATGTCTTCCGATATCTCACCCAAATTAAAATACAGATCCCCCCCTGTTGTCTGACGATCATAAATGAACGGATCGAGCATCCAAAATTCGATATATTCGACATTCGCCGTCTCAAAGTCACTCTGGTCTATCTTTCGCATCATTCCACCGAAACGCTTTTCCGGGTTTTGCAATGTTCCGTCAGGATTAATATTATCGGCATCCAAGTTATACGGTCCGCGTTCCTGCGGATAGTAAGCCATGTTCAGAACTGTCAACGTATTACTTTCACTCATGCTTTGCTGCCGTTGCGGGAACAACTCTCTCGTCTCGATAGCACGGACATAATGGTTGGACAAATCTTTTGTCGTAATATATTTCGGACGCAAAGAAGAATTTTTACGCGTGAACAATCCGTCGATCGTGTACCAAGCAAGCAAAGCACGACTTTTCCCGTAATCGATATTATTGGTCAGCCCGGCTTCCGGGAACAATTGGGGCGTACCATCGTCATAAGGCACACTGGACAACTGCCAGGGATAAGGGTCGGAGAGGTCGAAATTGCTCTGTGTCGACTCGAAGTCATCCAGATACGAATATCCCCCCGTGTTCTTGTTTTCGTAATGCCCGGCAATCAAATGAGCGAACTCCGCATTGAAAGATATCTGGCTGGGTTTGCTTAGGTTCAGCAACGGCAGCTTGTCGAACATATTGGTAAGCCACTGACTCTCGCCCTTATAAGCCATATTGACACCCCAGAGCGTATTCTTTATCGCTTCGTCGCCCATCGTCGTCTTGGTGGTCAACGGCATTTCGGACATGTGCATGATGGTAGCGCCTACCATCAGATTCGGGTTGAACTGATAGTTCAAGTCCAATCCCATCATGGTCTTACGCTGCATGTTATAGGCTGTCTGGTTTTCCAGCGAGACACTGACCGGCGTGCCTGCAGAAATAATACTTTCGTTCAGGATCGTTACCACGCCGGAAGTATAGTCAACAGTATAATCTACATTCTCGGTTAATATCGCCCCGCCAGCCGTTACTTTCACTGAACCTCGCGCTACGTTGGAAGCTCCCAACTGTATCTCGGCACCCGAAGAGGCTTTGTATTCCCCCTCCAGTTTGAACTTATTCTTTTCAGCAATCTGTCTGGCGACAGTCAATGTCGAGTCGTAGAGTTCCTGGAATACATATTTGTCAGCAATCGCATCATTGTTAATCTTTTTACGCAGATAGGAGCCGAATGGTTCCACACTTGGAAAAATAATTTTCCCATTATCGGCAAGGACGGTCACACCTTCAATAAAGTCGTATATACCATCCGGATGCGGCTGATTGTTGGAATCATAGCTATCTAGGTTCAGCACTCGTAACAAGATTTGGTTGGCAATCGCCCCTTCCGGCAAATAGTTGACATACGTACCGGTTGTATCGCTTTGATACATGATATTCAACTTGAACTTCTCTTTTTGGACAGAGTAAGCTCCTAATGAATAGATATTTTTCATCATCAGGTCCCAAAAAGGCATATCAGGCGACATGGTAATTCCTTTCAACAACTTCACATACAGGCAAGAGGCAGCCGATGAAGGGTTGTCAGTCGAGAACTCGCCAACCTGATAAGTCTTTCCATCCGAATAAGTATAATTGTAAGCGACAGCCAATACCTCATCTGCCTGCAACTGTGTTTTCAGCGAGATATACCCCAACTTCGTATTGACCGTATATTCGGACGCATCCAGCAAACGAGCACTTTCCACTTCTTCATACTCCGTACCGTTAACAAAAGTTCCTCCCAACGCCTGATTTACCGTGCTGATATCACGAGCACCGGTAAATTGCTGGTTAAGGGTATTATATAATGTATTCGTATTATTATAGGGGATAGACAGCGCCCCCGAAGGAGAAACGACCGTCGTATTCGAAATATTATCATGCTCGGCCAGATCGGCAAAAGCGACCACGTTACGCGCCTGGTCATAAGTAGCCCGTTTGTTTGTCACCCAAACTTCCACCTTGCTGATCGTGACGGGAGAGGAAATCGTATTCAGGTTCTTCACCGCCTCATCATAGCGGTCGCGAAAATAGTGTGACAGGAAAAAGTGACGATTCTCGTCATACTGGTCAATCGTCAATTCGAAAGGTTTTGTCTGCACGCCCCCTTTAGAACTGACCGTTTTCGATTCCGACTCCTGCTGTGCAAACAACGCATTGACTCGCAACTTCCCGAACTGGAGATCCGCTTTCATACCGAACAGGGCTGCTCCTCCGTTGATTAGGGAGTTACTGGTTGTCATACTTACATTTCCGGCTTCCAGCGACTTGATAATTTCATCTTCCTCCCCGGTATAAGCTAATTTCAGTTTTTTGGAGTCGAAATCAAAAGAGGTTTCGGTATTATAGTTCATATCGAAATTCACTTTGCTGCCAACCGATGCCTGTACATTCAATTGAACATTCTCATCGAAATTAAAGAAGGTACGGTTACGAGCACGTTCCGGCAAAGAGGGATTTTTGGTTTTATTCTGCTTCAAGCCTAGCTCCACTTCAGCCGAACCTTGCGTTTTCACCCGGACACCGCCCGGCCCAAAGATACGTTCCGCCGCACCGATATTGAACTGCATATCAGCTAAATTGAACTGCTTATTAGCCGCCTTTTGAAATTCTTCCTCGTTTTTCTGGCGATAGTAGGATTGAACGGATTTTTGGAAACTATAATCCTGGTATTCCTCAGGGGTCAACGAAATAGGAGTAGTCAGATCGGCATCACCTAACTTGGTACGGACCACATATGTCCCGGTTCTGATATCATATTCGACCACTGATTTCACGTTATCCGGCGTCTTCAAGTCAGCAGGTGACTGCTTGGTAAGATCCTGATATTCTTCAGGGACCGTCTTGGCTACCGGAAAGCGGGTGCGCACCTTCGGCACCGTATCATCCGGAACGACCGGCTGTTCAGTATCCGGCAACGACATCTCATAGGCCAGAAAATCCGTATTCATAGAATACAGACCTGCACCAAACAGTAGAATTGTTATCCAGAGTATAAATTTCAGTGTCCTTCTCATGTTAATTGACAATTGACAACAGACAATGACAACCGACAATTCCAAATTCTCCTAAATTGCCAATTGCCAATTATCCATTGCTTAAAGCATTCTTAGGGCTGTTTTAATGACCTGCTCGACAGCCAGTGCAGGCGAACCTTTCAATATCGAGTTTACCGCCTTTTGCGAAGCGGCCTTCTGGAATCCAAGCATAACCAATGCCGCCACTGCTTCTTCTGTGACAGCACCACTGGCAGCGACAGAAGAGGAGCCACCTGTCACTGTCATTCCCTCTATCGGCTTTACCTTGTTTTTGAGATCAACTAGAATACGTTGAGCTGTTTTCAATCCGATTCCTTTGACTGACGTCAGAGCTGTTTCGTTCTTATCGGCAATCACCCGGATCAATTCAGATGGTGACAGGGAAGAAAGGATCATCCGGGCAGTATTGGGACCGACTCCCGACACGGAAGTCAACATCAGAAACAGTTCGCGCTCATCTTTTCCTGCAAAGCCAAAAAGCAAATGGGCATCTTCACGTATTACTTCGTACACGTAAATCTTCCCGGTCGGTTTCCCATTATAAAAAGTATATGTATTCAAGGAGATATTCAGTTCATAACCGATTCCGGCACATTCCAAGATCATCCTGGCCGGTGTCAGTTCTACTATCTCTCCCTTGATATATTCTATCATGTATCTTACGTCTTTATGATTCGCACCTATTATAACGCAAAATTAGGCAAAAGCGTATATCCGAACTATCTTTTTTTGGTATTATTGTTTCCAAAACCCCGGCAACAAGATTGTCAACACCGTAAAGATCTCCAAACGTCCGACCATCATCAGAAAAGACAAGAACCACTTCGATACCGCCGGGACATCAGCATAGTTTCCGACCGGTCCCAGACTACCAAGTCCCGGTCCAACGTTACTGATCGAAGAGATAGTAGCCCCGATAGTCTCCTCAAATCCTACCCCATCGATCATCAGCACCATACAGCTGACAAATATTAAAGCAATATAGGCAAAAGCGAACGCCAATACCCGGTGGACGATATCACCAGAAACAGCATGCCCGTTCATTCGCACCGGAATAATGGCATGTGGATGCGTCTGCTTCTTAAATTCATTAAAGAGGTTCTTGGTCAAAATCACAAAACGGCCCATTTTCAAACCTCCACAAGTAGAGCCAGCACAACCACATACCACCATCAGAACTAGCGCTAACAGCCAGAAAAACGGTCCCCACGGAATATAATCGACCGTTGCAAACCCACATGTAGACACTAATGTCACGACCTGGAATACCGTTTGCCTAAAAGCTGTACCAAAATCGTCCACAATTCCTTTATACATGATCCAGACTGTCGATATTGCCGTAATAATCAGTACGAACCAGAAAAACCAGCGTGTTTCTTCATCCGCAAATAACTTCTTGGGCCTACCGTTAAAAAAGAAATATATCAAAGTAATATTGGTCGCACCGATAAACATAAAAATCGTAATTATATATTCGATATAGGCAGAGTCCCAGTAAGCGATACTGGCATTTTTCGTAGAATAGCCACCTGTAGAAATACAAGTGAGCGCATGATTGACAGCGTCATACAAGTCCATTGGACCCGCCCATAAAAGACCAATAAGGATAATGGTCAGGAACAAATAAACTCCCCACAGGCGCTTGGCCACCTGGGTAACACGCGGACGGAAACGTTCGTGCGTGATACCCGGAGTCTCGGCATTGAACATCTGGGTAGCCCCACCTCCGATAATAGGCATCAGCGCTACGGTAAACACGATCATTCCAATACCGCCCTGCCATTGCGTAAGGCTCCGCCAAAACAATATCCCGTGCGGAAGTGCTTCGATATCGGTCAATATGGTAGAGCCTGTCGTCGTAAAACCGGACATCGTTTCGAAATAAGCATCCGTCACATTATCTATATAGCCACCTAAATAGAATGGTAACATCCCCAAAAGGGAGAAAAGAGCCCAAGTCAATGTAACAGTCAGCATCCCTTCCCTGCGCCCGGCCGTATGTTCATTGGCTCGTAGTCCGATCAGCATAAAAAGGACTCCCGTTCCGAACATGATACCACTCGACTGAAGAAGCGGATAGAAGTCATTTCCTTCATATAAGAAAGCGACTGCCGTTGCAGCCAGCATAAACAACGTCTCAAGGATGAACATCATCCCTAACATCTTAATTATAAAACGAATGTTCAGCATAATATGCTATTAACAATTGACATATTGAACAGAGAAAAGAGACAACCCTGAGTTGTCCATTGACAATTAATTAAAGTAGTCCTCCAATTTACGCATAGCCGTATCCAAACAGAACACCACAACGTGGTCATAAGCTTGGATATGTGTATCACCCTTGATCATCATAGGCTCACCGTCACGAATCAATCCGCCCAACGTCAAATCTTTCGGAAGATTCAGATCTTTTACCTGCTTACGGGTAATTTTCGAATCGGGACGGGCAACAAGTTCCGCCACATCTGCATTGGCAAAAGTTAAACACTTCACGTTCGACACGTCTGCATCCAACAGGAATTGGTAGATATGGCTGGCAGCAATCAGTTTCTTATTGATAACCGAGCCGATGTCCATGCTCTCCGCTAAAGGTATGTAGTCGATATTTTCGATCTTGGCGATAGTCTTGAATACTCCGGCACGTTTAGCAGCCAGACAAGCCAAGATGTTCGTACTCGAATTATCCGTCAGTGCGATAAATGCCTGTGCATCTTTGATCCCTTCCTGCATCAACAGATCGGTATCGCGTCCGTCTCCATTGATGATCAAGACATTTCCAGGGACAACCTCAGCTATACGGTGACTCTTTTCTTTGTTAGTCTCGATTACTTTTACACGGATATTGTTCGGAAGGTACTGGCAGGTACGGATCGCAATACGGCTTCCTCCCATAATAATGACTTTCTTTACTTCGGGGTCTCGCTTGCCCGCATGCAACCGGACGTCTTCGATATGGCTTTTAGTCGTTGTAAAAAAAACGATATCTCCCGATTCTATACGATCCGTACCACGGGGAATGATGGTCTCGTTCTGCCGTTTGATGGCAACGATATGATAGAGTTTCTGTTCGTTCAGTAATTCGGACAGATGTTTGTTCACAAGTCGGGAATTATCGCGCACCTTTACACCGATCAGAATCAGAGCGCCTCCGAACAACTCCCAGTATTGCCGAGTCCACGGGCGTTTGACAGCCGTGACAATTTCTTTGGCTGCCAGCATTTCCGGGTAAATCATGGAATCGATCCCCATTTTTTCAAACAGTTCCTTGTTTTTAGGGAGCAAATATTCGTAATTGTTGATACGCGCCAACGTCTTATGTGCTCCTAATTTAGAAGCCAGAATGCTGGCTGCCACATTGGTCGTTTCTTCCGGCGTGACACTGACAAACAGGTCGGCCTTTCTGATACCGGCTTCTTCCAGGTCCCGAATGGATGTCGGATTACCCACCATAGGAAGGATCTCCATGCTTGAATTCGTGAAATTCAAACGTTCCTCATTCGGATCCATCAGGATAATATCCTGCTTCTCCTGTGATAACATTTTTGCCAGGTGGGTTCCTACTTCACCGGCTCCGGCTATAATAATTTTCATTTTATATAATAGATTAATTATAAGGATATATTATCCTCTGATAACCATCTTTTTTATTTCTCCTGCAATACTTTTGGCATCCATACCACACAGCTTATACAGTTCGGGAATCGATCCATGTTCGACAAACTCATCCGGCACACCAATCCGTTTTACCTGAGGAGCATATCCGTTATCAGCCATAAATTCCAAAACAGCACTGCCCAGTCCACCTTTGATTACGCCGTTTTCAACAGTGATGACACGGCTGAACCTCTTACCGACTTCATGCAGCAGTTCTTCATCCATCGGTTTTAAAAAAATCATATCATAATGGGCAATCGATATACCATCACTTTCAACCTCCTTTATGGCCTTTATCACTTCGTTGCCAATAGGTCCAAGTGACAAGATCGCAATATCATCCCCATCACGAAGTTTCTTGCCTTTCCCGATCGGAAGGATACGCATCTCATTCCTCCAATCTGCCATCTCTCCCTTACCGCGTGGATAACGGATCACAAAAGGGCCGTTACATTCCTTATACCCGGTGTACATCAAATTCCTCAAATCCAGTTCGTTCAAAGGAGATGAAATAACCAAGTTCGGGACTGGACGCAGATAAGCGAGGTCGAACACCCCGTGATGGGTCGCCCCGTCTTCGCCTACTAGACCGGCACGGTCCAGACAGATTACCATATGAAGATTCTGAAGTGCAACATCGTGTATCACCATATCGTATGCCCGTTGCATGAAAGAAGAGTAGACATTGCAGAATGGGATCATTCCCTCTTTGGCAAGTCCGGCAGAGAAAGTTACCGAATGCCCTTCGGCAATCCCGACATCAAACGCCCGTTTCGGAAACGCTTTCATCATATAAGTCATAGAACAACCTGTCGGCATAGCAGGAGTGACTCCCACGATCCGTTCGTCCTGTTCGGCCAGCTCGACAAGGGTATGTCCGAAAACATCCTGATAAAGTTGGGGTTCGTTCAACTTATGGACAATGATCCGTTCTCCTGTTTCTTTATTGAACAGCCCTGGTGCATGCCATTCCGTTGCCGACTTTTCAGCAGGCTTGAATCCTTTGCCTTTTTTAGTTTTGATATGTAATAGTTTCGGACCTTCCATATCCTTTATATCATTCAGAACCTTGATCATATAACCGACATCATGCCCGTCGATCGGACCAAAGTAACGGATGCTGAATCCCTCAAACAGATTATGTTGTTGAGTAAGCAATGCTTTCAGACTATTGTTAAAACGAAGGATATTTCCCCGACGGTCATTATTGATCAGTTTCATCTTCCGCAATCCGCGGTACACATCATAACGCATTTTATTATATGCCTGGCTGGTTGTGATATCCACTAGATACTGGCTCAATCCACCGACTGCGTGATCTATAGCCATGTCATTATCATTAAGAATGATAAGCAGGTTGTTTGGATTAGCCGACGCATTATTCAGACCTTCAAATGCCAAACCACCCGTCATAGCTCCATCACCGATCACAGCTATTACATGCCTGTCTTTTTCCCCTTTCAGCGCAGAAGCGACCGACATACCCATAGCCGCCGAAATGGAATTTGAAGCATGTCCGGCAACAAATGCGTCATAAGGGCTTTCCAGAGGATTAGGAAATCCACTGATTCCTTTAAATTTTCGGAGCGTATGAAAAGCCTCTCGACGTCCAGTCAGTATTTTATGACCATACGCCTGATGCCCCACATCCCATACAATACGATCATAGGGAGTATTAAAAACATAGTGTAGTGCAACCGTCAGCTCTACTGTACCGAGACTTGCCCCTAAATGTCCCGGATTCTCCGATAGTACATCTATTATATATTGACGCAACTCTGCACATACCTCTCCCAATTTATCGGGGGACAACTTGCGCAAATCCTCCGGGTAATCAATGGAATTTAATATGTGTTCATCCTTGCATTCTGTCATAATCGCTATAATTTTGTGGCAAATGTAAAGAATTAACGGGAGATAAAATAGTTTTAGTATGTCATTCTTTAGCAGTATGACACAATTAAACCGCTTCTTCTCCTTTCCCTATAATCAAATTTAATCCCATATCATCTACCTTGTAATCCCGTTTAACCAGTTCCATGAGGTATTTAAGGCAATTGTCGTAACGTCTTACGGTGATGTCGGCATAGTCTGTCCCGATTAGCTTCCGGCAGTTGTCGTTATGTTCTTTGAATACATTATACAATGTCTTGAAAGTTTCGTCCTTTCCCTGATAGCGGTTCACTATGGCACGTGCGGAGATAATCTTTCCCTCCAGTTCCAAGTCTTGGTAAATCTGATAGAATTTCACACGCAGGGCGTCAATGTAATGGTTTAGTTCCACGGAATTGCGGTCTTTGCCTGTCGATTTCTCTTTTTCCTGTGACCAAAGTGGGACTTTGATACTCCGTTTCAGTTGAAGTTCCACGTATAGGCGGTCATAAGTGACACGCACACGCACGGGTGCTTCCCCGTTTTTTAACAGTTTGCTACGCTTGATGAAGAACAACACGCTGAATCTTTTTCTTTCCATACGGCTCAATTTTTAATGATACAAAGTTAGGAAATCGAACCGAGAACCCTGTTATGTAAAATAGTGCAACGTGCTGTAAAAGAATGAAGTAAATACCTCGCAGTGGAACATTCCGGGCTTTTGAAAACAGTCCCTTGAATAAGGACGTATGGTTTGCTTCAATCCCACTAATTTTGCCTATTCTTGGAAAAGAAAAATCCCCGAATTTCTTTGAAATTCAGGGATTTACATCGTTTTTCTTTCTTAAAAAGTGGTGCCACCAGAACCACCTTTTAATTAATCTTATTTTCTTTTACTTTATCATATCTTACTCATATATCTAATATTCAATCATATATCCAATTTACACAGCCAAGCAAGATAAAATAAAATTAAAATATGCAGTATCAATGTAGCATCAACTGAAAGTTTGTTACATTTGTCATGTAATTGATAAACGTACAAATATCATGAGTAACTATTTTTTACGGACAAAAAAAGAAAAAGGGACGGCAAGCGTCTATCTTCGGGTACAAAAAAGGAATCCTAAGCTGAACATCTTAATTTGTAGCAAGGTTTCCGTAGATATCCAACAATGGGACAAGGTAACGCAAGACGTCGCCAAATGGAATGATTACTGCAAAACACAAGACGGAAGAAAAGTCAAAGAAACACTGGATTCGATTTCTTCGGCAATAGACAATCTCATTTCGCAGGGTATTTATGACAAGGCAAGGATTGATGAAGTGGTTGAGGATGTCGTTTTCAGGGAAGAAAGAGAGCGACAACGCATTCAAGAAGAAGAAGAGCGACAAGAGCAAGAAAGGCTAAGACAAATTAAGGAACAGGAGGAAGAAGCCAGAAAAGCTGATGTCATTCTTTTCTTGGAAAACTTTCTGGAAGGCATAAAAAATGGCAGGATCAAAAACGGAGCGGAAAACTACACCCTCAATACCTGTAAAGTATGGAGCAACTTTCTTGGCATCCTAAAACGTTTTATCCAAATATATCCTTTTACATGGAAAGATATAAACAAGGCTTTGGCCGACCGTTTCGTTTCTTTCTTGGAGAAAAACGGCTATATGGTAACATCTATTAATAAATACATTATCTGTTTTAAGGCAATGATTCAAAATGCAATGGACCAGGAACTACATAACAATCCTATTGCATTGAGAGCGTTCAGTAAAAAAAAGATACAGGAAACGGATAAAGCCAAAGAAATCTATCTGACCAAAGCAGAGTTACAAGCACTGTATGAAATGCCGTTGGAAGGATTAAAAGACAAGGTACGCGATGTTTTTCTTGTTGGATGCTATACTTGTCAGCGTTTCAGTGATTATGCCCGTTTAGAAAAGGAAAATTTCACCACGACAGCCAAAGGTACCAAAGTAGTTCGTATCGTTCAGGAAAAGACCGGCAATGATGTCGTGATACCTATTTTGAACGATAACCTACTGCATATAGCGGAAAAATACGGGTATGACATACCAAAAGTTAATGATGTCATATTAAATCGCTATATCAAACAAATATTGAAAGAGCTATCCTCTACCGTTCCATCTTTAGCCAGAAAGGAACGTACTCTTTTGACAATGAAAGAACGTGAAAAGGAAAAACAAGGGCTTGTCTCTTTTGAACGGGATAACAAAGGAAATGTTATCAAACCGCGATACGAATTAGTGAGCAGTCATACGGCAAGACGTAGCGGAATAACGAACCTGTATCTTAGTGGAAATTTTGATACATACCAGATGATGAGCATATCCGGTCACAAAGATGAAAAAACGTTCTATGAGTATATAAAGCTAAGTTCGGATGAGGTGGCAGATAGTATCGCCAAGAAAATGGATGAACGAAAAGAGGCCATAAGTGGCGACGGGTTATTTTAAATTTAAATGTTGTATATAAATAGTTCAAGTTATGTCAGATATTAAATTCTACTGCGATAAGATTTATTCATTCATTCGTGGATATGGCGAGGAGTATATCAATCATTTTCAATATCAATATGAGTCAGTACCAGAAGCTACCCAAGAACAGAAGACACCAAAGGTAGAACCTTTTAAAGGTGATATCGTATTGGCGAATGTTGTAGGTGAAGAATGTGCTCGTTTACGGAATGACTGTTTCCGGACTATAAAACAGAATATTTTATTTAACCCCCAAGCTAAAGTTGAATATGCGAAATATATATTAGAGGAGATGTCTGATTTACTGCTAAATCACAAAATTCATGAATTTAGAACATTTTTCGACTTTATTATCCCAGAAGTGTTTGTCCCTATCATAGATTTATTCATAAAGCAAAATGTGAATATATCTCAAGTTCTTATTTCGTGTAGAAAAAATCATGGAGACACCTTCTGTTACTGGCTGGACAAATATATCCCAGAAAAAAAAGAGCAAAAAGTTTCATCCATACCTAGCATAGAAGAACTTTTTGTTCATAAGTATCGACCATATGTCCCAGACTTTATTGAACAGTTAGAAAAAGGGGGAATAATAAAGAACAACATATATATATGTTCTCGAAAGAACTATTTGGCCAGATTACTTCTGTATATGCAAGAAAAAGGATTCATTCAGAGTCAAAAAAAAATTACTCAATGGAAATGTTTTTATGAATATTTTGGAATAAGGGTTGTGGAAAAAAGAGAAGATGGTACAGATAGCAACATAGTAACACGTAGCAACCTTGAGAAAGGACAGGACAAAAACTTCTCAGACCAAGAAATGAAAGATTTTGCTCTTATTTGCTCTATTTTTATTTCCCGAAGGGAATAACGGGAAAAACGGGAATCACGAACTCATGATCTTTGTGCCATAACTTTTAATATTCAAAGATCATGGATAAAAATGTTTTTTTATGGGGTTTAACCCCTCAAGAGTTTCAAAAAATGCTCATCAACGCATTGGAGCAAGTCATTGAACCTTTAAAGCCGGCTAAAGAGAGTAGGTCAATAGAACTACTCACACGCAAGGAGACAGCAAAACTTTTGCGTATATCCTTGCCTACCTTAGCTAAATGGAGCGAACAAGGCATCATCCATGCTATCTCTATGGGAGGACGGATATATTACTCTCTATCTGAAATTCAGAATATTCTGGAAAAGAAAGGAGGCAAGCATGTATGATACTGTAAAGTTTCGCTTAAATTGTTTGGAAGAGGAGATAAGATTTCTCCTCTCCAAATTTGATTCCCAACGAGATACAAATGTTCACGATAAATGCAGGTTCTATCAATTAGATAATTTGGGAATTAATATCTACAATTCATTCATTACCATAGAAGGAAGCCTTGCCAAATTCTATTATGGGAATAACTTACATTTATTGGGAAGAGAAGAGATCAAACAAGTCATAGACTTACTTAGTGACATTTTACAGTTGGATATAAACTCTGCTCATGTTACACGTATAGATATAGCAGCAGACTTTGAGATGTCTCATAATACCAAAGAATATTTGCCATTTTTAGGTAACTATCCACGGCATAAGAGAGATTTATGTAAGGGAACTACACTTTATTATAAATCCAAAAGTCATACTTGTGCCTTTTACGACAAAGGGATGGAGTCACAAGGTAAAGAAGGAGCAGAAAGTTGTTTGCTAAGGTTCGAGAGTAGATGGTTTAAATCCTCATCTAAGCAGTTGGACTGGGAAAACATAACAGGTGAGACTCTATCGACCCCCCATTTTTACCAATATATCATTCAGTTATGGGGAAAGAAATATTTTGATATCAAAAAAAGGAATATCCCGATCAGTAATCCAACCATCCCCATAAATACTCCAAAGAAGGCAATGGAGTATCTGCTCAATGCCTTGTTATACTTACCTTTGTTTTTGCCTCCATCTACAAAGTTCATAGAAGAAACGAAGATGTTCTTAATAGAACAGTTAGATACCCAAAAAAGGAGCCGATTTAACAAGAGGCTAAATGAACTCAATGAGAATTTTTCTATAAACGAAAGATCTTCATTGATGGAAGAACTTGATTGTAAGATAAGAGATCGTATCTCATTAGAATTAGGTAATCTCTGATAATAAGGTAAACTTATAATCAAATATTGATATATAGGAGTATGTAAACAATACTATTCTATACATCTCATATCCCCACATAGGAACTATTTTAAGCCATATCTAAGTCATATTGGATAAAGATCCAAGGCAACTCGATACATATGCTTAATACAGCCCAAAACAAGGGAAAATCCAATGTCGGTATATGGAGATCGGTTCTAATGTTGCAGGCAAGTAACGGCAGAAAAGGCAGCAGGAGCACCCAGCCATAGAGGGAACAGGCGGTCGGCGAAGGCAGCCCCCCCCTCTAGGTGCCGGAACTGCCTGTTTCTTTCTGGAACGCATGTCGGTTGTTAACGGTACCAGGCAAGAGCATACTTTCACTTTTTAATCATCTTGCATATAACTAAAAGTCAATCCAAAGAGCCAAGCTATAGCAGAACTGTTTTAGCTTGTATTTGCATGAAGTTTGTTTATTTGGGCTTTTGGAATACGATCAGGAGAAAATTTGTTGTTATCGGTACCCCTTTGTCCCGTTCTGGACATAAAAATCCAGCCAAAAGCCCGTAGATATCGCTTACAGAAGGGACAAAACCGGCATTCTTTGCCGGTTTTTCTTACCGATCAAAAATGTATTTATTTTTCCCTTATTTTTACGCTCTTGTATAGAGAAAAAACGACTTTTCGTGCAAATAACAGGGGGAAGTAACCCCAAAAACGGGTAATGAACGGGGGGGTGGTTCATGAAAGGTAGGTATATACGGACCTTACATATCCCAAAATACTTACCCAATATCCAGACTATCGTATCTAAATGCAGATAGAAGCGTTATAAGGCTATTTCTTACGCCAGAGAAGAAAGGTACCACCAAAGAGACAAATATCGTCAGGAGCAATTAAAACAATAAAATATAAGGTTTTGCATTGCACAGATAATATTAATGTTTTACCTTTGCAGCGTATTGGAAATAACGTAGAAGCGTTTCGATATTATCTTGTTCTGAAATCTCGACAATTTCAACACTTCAAGATAATAGACAAATGGTTCCTACGCTTATGTTTTGTTATATATCTGCCTTTAAGAGGTAGACTATATACATACATAAAGCGTGGGATCATCGTTCTATTATTGAAGTGTAGGCTGTCGAGAGCCTCAGAACAGTAGTAAACGATGGTTCCCACGCTTTTTTATTTGTTAATCTTTCCTCAAAGGGAACAAGGGAATACAAAAATAAAAATAGCAATGTTATTGGCTACATTTAGAAAAATAATATTCACCTTGCAAGTGAGTTTATTTTTTTCTTCTATGCTAAACGCACAGGGGAACTTGTTACCTTCATTAATAGAAAAAGTTGAAAAATCTATCTTTACAGTATATGCAATGGATAGTCAAGATGAAGTTTATTCTCAGGGGAGTGGCTTTTTTATCGACTCTACAGGAATAGGCATTACTAATTTTCATGTATTAAATGGTGCATATAAAGCTAATATCAAACTATATGATGGAACCATAATACCAATTGAATCGGTGTTAGACTATGATCGAGATAAAGATTTAGTTAAATTCGTTGTTAAAAAGAAAGAGACATGCTATCCTTTTCTATACTTAACAAACAAATTAGCAAAAAGAGGAACACCTATAATAAGTATAAGTTCACCTTTAGGACTTGAGCAGTCTGTTTCTACAGGTATTGTTTCCGCCATAAGAGATGATAATCGATGTGGAAAAATTATTCAAATAACAGCACCTATATCTCGCGGAAGTAGTGGATCCCCTATTGTAAATATGAATGGAGAAGTTTTAGGTGTTTCCACATTTGCTTTAGAAAATGGTCAAAGCTTGAATTTTGCAGTAAGTACACTAGAAATAAATTCTTTATATAGAAAAGGGGTATTTACTCTGTATGATATTTGGAATAACCCTTTAGAGACTGTCAATATAAAAAAAGCAGTAAGACTAAGGAGTGAGGGCAATGTAAATTCTGCAATTCAAGTATTACAACAGGAAGTATTACTTCATAAAGATAATCATTTAGCAAAATTTGAATTGGGAGTTACACTATGTAAAAAAGATCAAGAAGATATCAAAGGGATGGAATATATAGTTGAGGCCTGCAAATTAGATTCATTAAATGCTAAATATTGGAATGGATTGGGAGTACTAGCTTCGAACTTAAATGATTTTCACAAAGGAACCTTCAGTATCTATTTCGAAGTTGCAAATTTTGCATATCTAAATGCATTAAAGTTGGAGCCTGAAGCAAATTCTATTTACACGAATTTAGCATTATTGTATTATAAATCTTACCAGATATATAGAACTGTCACAGATGCAACATTCATAAATTCAGCTTTAAGTGCTATTAACAAAGCAATATTACTAAATCCATGTGCTGGTAACTATGCAATAAGAGCTCGTATCCATATCGCAAAAAAGGAAGTTGGTGCTGCATTGTTAGATTGTGACAACTCAATTAGTTTCGCTCCAGAATTTGCAGAGCCTTACTTTACTAGAGGAGATATCAAAGCATTTGAGTTATCTGATTATTATGGAGGCTTGGCCGATATTGAAAAAGCGTTAGCTTTAGTTGATTACAATTATCCCGATTTAGATTTACTAAAGTATCACAAAAGTGACATGTTAGGATTGCGTGGAACTATTTATAATCATTTAATGGTTAAAGAAAAAAATCCAAACTTTTGGGAAAAGATAAAAGAATCATTTGAAGAAGCTTACCAATTAAACCCTGATGAAATGTATAAACAGCGAAAATTGGCTTCTTATCTAATTTACCAACAATTACTTGGAAAGTAAAAAATAAAGAGATATAAACCATGAAAATAATAGTTTTTTTAAGTTTATTTTTTACATGTATTTCACTTTCATCCTTTGCAAAGCGATTTCCATACAATACAATGCGTACAACATATAACAATGGACAAATGACCTATACCCACGCAATAGGATATGTAGAAGTAGAAGCATCAAAAAGAGTTATAACGATTTGTGATAATACAGGTATTATTCTATCTGCATATAGAATATTATCAATACACAGAATAGAAGAAAATAATTCGAAAGGTACTGTTTTTGAGACCATAAATAAAGGAAGTTCGATTAGATTTTATTTGTGGGACGGAACAAATCATATTACTATGCAAACTAATCGTGGATACATAAATTTTCTACTATTATAAAATCTCCCATACACAAAGAATGTTATTGATTATATTGCATTAAAAAATATAACATATTAAATATGAAACGAATATATCTATTGTTAATTATCATAATAAGTACATTTACTTCTGTCGCACAATCTCTCAGATGTAAAGTTTATGAATTTGCAGTTGGTTCTAAGAATGAATATGGGAGAGTTGTTTGGAATGATTGGAAAGCAACCAATGTTCCAATATCTATAAATCTAAAAGAAGATAGAATACGTATATATTCTAAAGCAACACAAGATTATCAAATCTTAGAGCTAAATGATGGCAATATGAAAGTGATGGCGAAAGCTTTTATTTCAAAATGAAATGCATGGATGAAGAAGGACTTATATGTGGAACAAAGTTAAGATTTCAACACGATCCTAAAATAATGCAATTATATATTGAATACAATGATTATTATTGGGTTTATAATATAGAAATATATTAACAAGATGATGCCATAAAATTATACAACAAATTTAAGACTAATCACAAAATAAAACATAGTATTATGAGACTATTATTTTTCATATCAATTTTAATTTTTACTTCGATATATTTCATCAATGCAAAGAATAATATTGATGCTCAGTATTTCAAATATAAAGGTTGTAAAATGAATACATATGATAAAAAAGACTTCGACCCATCGGAAGGTATTATAATTCTTGATTATAAAAAGAAACAAGTTATAATTTACACAGGAATACACAAAGTATTATTTAGTGCTTGCCCTATTACTTATGAATATATAAGTGGGGATATCAATAAAAAAATAATACTTTTAATGAATGCTTATACAAAACAAAAAGAAGAATGTTGCTTAACTTTTAATTTTAATAATAGATATTTACTTTTTAATTTTAGCCATGATTTTTTAGCCACAGATTTTTCTCTTATATTTCTTAATTTGGAATTAATAGAGACAAAATTACAAGAATATTGAAGAATAAGCTCATATGCAAAATAAATTCAAAAAGTTAGTTCAGTGGATTATTATATTGATTTGTTGGTTTACCTTATCACCACTTTTTTATTACTTGGCTAAGAAATGGAAGTTGTTAAGAACCTTATGGAGAGCGATATTGCTGTTGATTTCGCCTCTATTTTGGTTTCTATACACAATTCTTTTTATAGTGTCGATATACTTAGCCGATGATATGCAACGTCGTTTTCAATTTATGGATCATGAAGAAATAGCTGAAATAACAAAATCTTCATTTCCCTCTTATATGGTTTTGTATCACCATTCGGGAACCTGTAGCTTTTTGGGAGACCATACAGACTCCAAAGATTTTATGTTCTATCGTCTTCCCTATGATTCTTTTTATCATGCTATAGATAGCCTAACACTTATAAAGGATTCGGGATGGAGTAAAGATGCTAATAACAAATACACGTATCAGATGGTCTGGGATGCTAAAGATTCTCCAAATGGAGACGATTTATTTTTGACAATTGAGATAGAAAAAGGAAGCAGATTGGGACATATGAGATTCGGTTCCTGGTAAAGTTGATAGAGGAACGTATAGTTACTGTCATCCCAACCACCTCAGCAGAGAATCCCTTAAAAAGGGGATTATTGTATTATCAGCTTTTATATCTGCAATTGTAGGAATAGCGTACTCTTATCATACTTACGAGGAAATAGACTGGTTAGGTGTTATTCTATCAGTGGTAATGTTTACCCCTATTTGGATTTTGATAATACAATCCTTGACAAAAAAGTAGGAATAAATAATATATACAAATTATTTAATTACAAGTTAGCAATATGGAATTTATGAAATTTTTTTATCGGCACAAGAAAGCAACTGCTAAAGACAATGTTTTAGATGGAGTAATTCAAAGTATAAACAAGTTGGTATTCCCCAGAGGGATAAAACAACTTGAAAAAGAAACCCAATTATTACAAACTTTATTGGATGGAAGATATTCTTTTGAGGATGTAGAGAATACATTTCTATATATATCCGCTATTTGATAATAATCGTATAAATATACTATTTTATGAAAAATAAGAAGAATGTAAAAATCGTTTTTGCCTTAATAGGAATTACGCTTTCTGTATTTGCTTATTACATATATACGGAAAAGCAAATAGTACAATCATACAATCATGCGTTTTATAAATGTTTTTTTTGCAATTTAAGAGTAGTAGAAGATATTGAAATCATATATATTATTGAAGGATAAAAATGAGTACTAGTAAAAGATATACATGTCTTGCTATATTGTTTGTGATTATATTATTAGAATATATTGACAATCTAAACAATCGATATAGATTTAGAGACCATCATACAATAGGACGGATCACAGGAACTTCATTTCCTGCATTTATTGTTCGTGAATATAAAGAAGGAAAGAGAAGTTTTACAGGAGATCATACAGATATACTTCTAATTGAATTTAGGGAAATACCTTCTGATGTATTTTATAAATCATTAGACAGTTTGATTAATGAATCTAATTCAGGATGGTCAGTATCAGAGAATCAATACTCTTATTCTATTGTATGGGGTAATGGATTTCCTGCCCCAAAAGGAGAAAATGATGAGGATGATGGTTTTATTAATATAACTCTGGAAAAAGGGAAAAAGCTGGCTAAAATCAGTTACGGTAGTTGGTAGACAGGGACGTGTCACTGTAAAATAAAACCTGTAAGGGTGTTTTTGACAATTGGTTTACGTCAGAAACATATGAAAAATTAGTTTAATGAATCATGGCATTAGTTAGTAGATAAAATCTTATTGTAACATTTTTATTATCCAACAAAATTGTTACAATAATGTCCATATTTAACGCTATTTCGATAAAAAACGTAGATGTATATTTTTATGAAATACCTTGTTATTACCATCCTTCGTGTGCATGACACATTTTTTTACAGTTTTGTAAGAAGAATAGAATTTATTCTACTAGGTTCTTCCCATTAAATATTGTTTTAGTGAGGGGGAGATTGTGGGAGGTGATATATTGCATCTTTCTTATATATATTTAAATCGAGTATTATAACATCTGTATTTATTAAAATTTGATTGATGCAATTATCTATATTTTTGAGATAAAAAACAGTAAATATGATTTTGCTTCGTAAAAGATAATTATGCTGTAAAGTCTTTTCAGTTAATATATTACACAAATGCAACCAAAGTTTTATTTTAAATACAAAAAGCTAATTAAATATGTGTTAGGGCTATTGCTTATAGGTTTAACCTTCTTTGTTACTATATCTTTAGAAAAATCTGTTATAATAGACGTTTCAGAAGTAGGAACGTTGAATTCTCTATTAAGTAAATACAGAAAAGAGAATATTGATTCTTTAGTTGTAACAGGTAAGATCAATGAAATGGATATGATTACTATTCAGTCTACTCAGATAGATACGAACAAAATCATCTCACAAGAAAAAAAGCAGAAAGCCTATATTGCACAAGAATTTAAGGATTTAAATTTTCCTCGTATATACATTAAATACAAACAACCTGTAAACGGCTATACGGTAAAAGTGCTATGGATGCCTTATACATATAACGGAAAAACATGTGAAGCAGGAAAGGCAGTTCTATATTTTGAAAGTGAGGATAATCATTTTTATATTCAAACTAGATCTTATCGTGATACAGCTGTTTATTCACATACTAATTTAAAAGATGGTGATATTTTGTTTTGGGATTACACTGCTAAGAAGAAAGATGAAATTCTTTCTGAATATTCACCTTTCTTTTTTTCAGATGTAGACTTTGACGGAGAAGATGAACTTCTAATCAATGAACATAGAGAAGGTAGCAGAGGTGCTAATTCTTATGAGGTTTATAAAATACACCCTTATTATGCTGAAATTATAAAGGATGCACCTTTTGCTAATTTAGAGAATGGCGACACAGAGTTTGATTTAAAAAATAAAACGATAACAAGTAGTTTCTCAGACAGTGCTTTTGAATCTGTTACATATACCTATAAAGCAATTAAGCAAGATGAGATCGAATATAGTGCACCTGAATCACATTATAAATTCGAATTAGTAAAAGTGAATACTTATATATATGGAGCTGAGTATGAAGAGCATAAAGTATATCTCAAAGATGGGTATAAGTACAAATTAGTAAAAGATGAGAAAAAGCCAATTAATCAGAAAGGAAATTATTCTAAAAAGAGACATTGAAAATGTTGAGAGTAAGTATTTATAATATAGCCAGGATCAAAGTATGTATATCATAGAACAAATACAAGATGCCATCTATTTTCTCTCATTGGGAATTGTAGGATTTGTCATAGTCAGCTTGGGACTTACGCTTCTTATCCTCATCATAGCTTCTTATCTACTAAGTTTTGAGATAATAGTAACGAATGAGGACTTTATAAGAACTTTAGTCATAAAACTAATAGCTTGGGGATGGACATTGTTTGATTGGCTTTGGATTCTATTAAAAGCGATTATGAGATCCAGGGTATTGTTGGCTATAGTGTTCTTTGGTTATGTTGCATATATCATTATTTATGGTTAGAATTTGTGCTGATATAAATCATTTGCTTCATAACGCAAAAATGTATATATTTGTACATCCTCATGGCTCATGAGGTTTATCAATTACGAATAAGGCCTTATTTCCGGGATCGGATAATAAGGCCTTTATTTTGTGAAGTATCAAAGTAGTATCAATTTCCAATAGCCGAGATAAAGCAAAAATGCTAACCGCTTCATTATCAGCGATTAGCATTTCCACCAAGTGGTGCCACCAGGAATCGAACCGGGGACACAAGGATTTTCAGTCCTTTGCTC
>OGHW01000478.1_pt1 | contig 44868 bp, 60 predicted proteins | sample 1571641 | NCBI WGS metagenome assembly OGHW01 (sample SAMEA2582066, study PRJEB24529) | metagenome | biome: Human gut stool | place: China | collected 2011 | reverse complement strand
TGCAAAGCCGTCGTGTCGCCCGAGCCGTTGTTTTGAGCTTCCAGTTTGCGAACGCGAGTCTCGGCATCTTCGAGCTTAGCCCGGCACAGATTCACCAGTTCGGTTCCGCGCGTATAGGCTTCCACGCTCTCTTCGAGAGCAAGCTTGCCCTCTTCCATCTTGCGGACAAGAGCTTCGAGTTCAGCCATCGCCTCTTCAAAAGTCGGTGTTTTCTCGTTTGCAGTCTGGGTCATAGCAGAAGCGGTGTTGTCGGTGAACAATTCACTCGAAAACGACACCGTATCCATCTCCGTTTTTTTTCGAATTGTCGAGCGAGCCGCTTGAAAAAAGCCCACGACTCGCAACTTAGTCTTTGGATTTTATCTCACCGTGCTTTTCTTGACCTGAAAAATACCCCGCTTCCCGATTATGCGGCTTTCAGAGCTTTGCCGCATGGAAATTTCCTTCACTAGTCTTGCGAACTTCTTCGCCAATGCACTGCGATACAATGCGGCGCAACCTACTGAAGAACAAAAAGAAAATGCGCATCTCCTTCCAACCGGTCGACAATCCCGACAAAGTCAACACACACCTGCTCTCCTGGCTTCTGGCGGCCTGTTCCATGATCGGCCCGTTTGCCACCGACATGTACCTGCCGAGTTTCCACCAAATGGCTCAAGCCTTCGGCTCCGATCTGGCAGGTGTCCAAATGACGCTTTCCTCCTACCTCGCGGGTTTTGCCGTCATGACGCTTTTCTATGGAACCATTTCGGACATGTTCGGCCGTAAGCTCACGATGGTCACGGGCTTCTTGTGTTTTTCGGCCTCAAGTCTCGGCGCTGCCACTTCCGATTCTCTCTCGATGCTTGTTCTCTGGCGTTTGTGTCAGGGCATTTTTGCCGGCTGCGGCATGGTGATCGGAATGGCCGTCATTCGTGACCTTTTCGGCGGACCGAAAGCACAGATGCTGATGGCCTACGTATCCATGGTCTTCGGTTTTGGCCCGGCGCTGGCTCCGGTAATCGGCGGCATCGTCGCCACCCACCTTTCCTGGGAAAGTCACTTCTATATTCTGACCTTCATCAGCGCAGTTCTTGCAGCTCTTTGTCTCTTTTTTCTGCCCGAGACGCTGCCCAAGGGAAAACGCATGTCGCCCCGCCTGGGAACACTACTTTCCAACTACGCCTCGGCGGCGCGGCACGGTGCCTTTATGACAGCAAACACTGCGCTTGCCGTAGCCTTTCTGGGACAGGGCGTTTTCATTGCCGGAGCGGCGGACTGGTGCGTGGAAGTCATGCGTTTGTCGCCAGATGAATTTTGGAAACTCTTTTTGCCGATGGTCTCCGGCACCGTCATCGGCAGCTGGATTTCGGCTCGCATTGCCGGCCGTCTGAGCACACAAGGAACAATCCGAGTGGGCTTTTGCGTGATGTTTGCCGCTGGCGTCTTTGCCTTGTGCACCATGTCGGGCTTGTTGCCCGAAGGCATCGTCTGGGCTGTTCTGCCCTTGATGATCTACACCATCGGCATTGGTATCGTTCGTCCGGGCATGGCCCTGATTGCCATGGACTTCTTGCCGCAATCCCGAGGTCTGGCCGCATCCATGCAAAGCTTCGTGCAGACGATTTTCTTTGCGCTGTGTTCCGCATTGCTGGTGCCTTTGATCTTCGGTAACGGCGCACTTTACGATCTGGCAATTGCAGGTTTCGGGCTTCTGACAATCTCTCTGTGGCTCATCGCCATGAACATGCGGCTGCATAAGTCCGCGCAAAAACAACCGTGAATTCCTTTGTAGACATGAAAAAGGCGCATCGGCATTTTCGCCTTTGCGCCTTTTTCGTCACTTCAGCAGAACCTCCTCCGAGGTCCGATCACAAGCAGATTAGTACTTGTCGAAGTATTCCTGAAGCTTCTTGACGTCCTTGGTCTTCGTCAGACCCAACTGCAGCAGGACGCGAGCCTTCTGCGGGTTGAGCGTGCCGGAGGACAGGAAGCCGTACTTGGCGTCGTCAACTTCAGCGTCCTTGGTGGTGGCGCCCGTCGGAACGCGAGAGCTACGAACCACGGCAATGCCGCTCTTGGCAGCCTTTTCAAGGATCGGGAAGATGCTCTTGTGGATGTTGCCGTTACCGACACCGGCGTTCACGATACCGGCGTAACCGGCGTCAACCAGAGCCTGAGCCTGGATGCCTTCCACGCCACCATGGTTGTAGACGATGCCAACCTTCGGAAGCGTTTCGATCTTGGAAACGTCAAACGGGGTCTGGTAGGTGTGCGGACGCAGCGAGGTGGATTCGTACGTCACCTTGTTGTTGAAGATCGTGCCGACCTTACCGAAGTTGGCGGCGACGAAGGTTTCGGGCTGAACCGTGTTGGACTTCATCAAGTCGCGGGCGCCGACAACGATGTTGTTCATGGCAACCACAACACCCTGCTTAGCCGTTTCCTTCGTGGCGGCCGTCAGAACAGCGTTGTAGAGGTTACGGGGACCGTCAGCACCGAGACCGGTGGAGGGGAGCATGGCGCCAACGAGCACCACGGGCTTCTTGCACTTGACAGTCAGGTTCAGGAAGTAAGCGGTTTCTTCCATCGTGTCCGTGCCGTGCGTGATCACGAAGCCGTCGACCTTGCTGCAGTCAGCGTTGATGGTCTTGGCGAGCTTGAGCCACACGTCGTCGGTCATGTCCTGCGAACCGATCTGAACAACCTGCTTGGGAGTAACCACAGCGATGTCAGCAAGCTGCGGAACAGCGGCAACCAGATGGTTGACGCTCACCTTACCGGCCGTGTAAGCGGAACCCGTTGCCGAATTGCCGGAACCGGCAATCGTGCCGCCCGTGGCGAGCACTTCGATCTGCGGCAAAGAGGCAGCCATGGCGGCACCGCAAGCGGTAGCGATAGCAGCGGCAAGCAGAGACTTCTTAACCAAGCGCATTTTTGTTTCTCTCTCTCAAAAAAATGTTTTGGTGAGTATTCACACGCCTGCGAACACCGACAGAGTCCTGTCGCAAACCGCGGGCATATGAAATATATTCAGTTTCGCTTCGAACTCTTAACTAATGTGTCCTACGCAAAACTACTTAGTGAATCTAAAGCACGGAATCTACTTCGTTTTGTTAAATCAGTATCAGTTCTTGATAGAAATCAAAAATGCAAATTCCCGTACTGATTTTCTTAGAAATTTTTTCGTGTCGGAAAATTTTTTTTCAAAACCGCTTGACAGAAGCGATTACACCTGTAAAATGCGCATTCTCTTCGAGAGAACGCGGGAGTAGCTCAGTTGGTAGAGCGCAACCTTGCCAAGGTTGAGGTCGCGAGTTCGAGACTCGTCTCCCGCTCCAATTTCTTCCATTTCCCGTAGAAGACATTCGATTGTGTACACGCTTTGTTCGTGGGACAATGCGCTTGTTTGTGTCTGCTCGCCTTTTTTCCGATGTCGCTTTCTCAACGTGCCTACTGCGGCCGCTTCGCCCCTTCTCCGACCGGCCCGCTTCATTTCGGCAGTCTAGTCTGCGCTCTGGCTTCCTTTTTGGATGCGCGCGCGCACAACGGCACCTGGTTGATTCGCATCGAAGACATCGATCCCCCTCGTGACGTTCCCGGAGCCGATCAAGCCATTCTGAAAACGCTTGCCAGACTCGGGATGACTTCCGACGTTCCGGTTGTCTGGCAAAGCCAACGTTATGCGCTCTACGAAGAGGCTTTACGCCGGCTCAGTCAACAGGGACTCGTCTACGGATGCGCATGCTCGCGCAAGGAAATCGCCGCAGTCCAAACCGAGCTCGGACTTCCTTCTCACGTCTACCCCGGCATCTGCCGCAACGGAACGCACGGCAGACCGGCTCGGTCGCTTCGCATCCGAACCTCCAACGAAGTTGTCGGTTTCACCGATCGTCGCTGCGGCTCTTTTTCCGAAAACCTGGAACGCGACGTCGGTGACTTCGTAATCAAGCGAGCCGACGGTCTGTGGGCCTATCAGCTTGCCGTGGTTGTTGACGACGCCGAGCAGGGCATCACGGACGTCGTGCGCGGCGAAGACCTCCTTGACAACACGCCCCGCCAGATTTTTCTTCAAAGAAAACTCGGATACCCCACGCCGCAGTATCTGCACATTGCTCTGGCCCTTGACGGACACGGGCAGAAGCTTTCCAAACAGACCCATGCTCCCGCCATTGACAACGAAGATCCGCTGGAGCTCTTGAACGCTGCCGCCATACATCTCGGATTAGGTTCTCTGAACGCAAAAACGCCGCAGGCGTTTTACGCTGCGGCGCAGGAATACTGGGCTGAAAAGTACCTCTACTGAGGCTTACTCCTTCCACGGTACCGGGTGCGGGAAGATGCGATTCAGAAGCGCTCGGATGAGCACCTTTTCATCGTCGCCCGGCGTGCCGAAGGTGGCTTCGGGCAACTTTTCCGTTGCCTGAGCTTCGTATCGGCTTCCGTGCACGATGCGCACGTAATCAAGCTTGCCCTCGACAATTCGATCGTTCCAGCCGCCCACCGTGAAGTCGAACTTCAGACAGCGCGTGCAGCTTTCGTCGAACGTCTTCACTTCATGCACTTTAAAGCCCTTCTCCAGGAGCATCTGACGCACGGACAACCGCAACGATTCGTTGCCGTGCGGCGTCACGCTCACGCACACTACCTGAGCGGCATTGTCGTCAAAACGATATTCATAAGGGCTTTGGCCTGCGAATTGCTGACATCCGGCCAAAGCGATCGTCACGACAGGAACAAAGAATTTAAGAACTCTGCGCATGCAGTCAATCAATCACGTAAAAATCAACGAATGCGGATATTACAGCGCCTCGGAGGGACGTGCACGAAAAGAATTTGAATTCCAATTCAGACCACTCATAATTATGCCGAACGCGTAAGCGTTGTAATGTGCGCGACCGCACTTCTTGCAAGACTGCGGATGTCGTAACCCCCTTCCAGAATGCTCACAAGCCGCCCTCCGCAAACGGCGCGCGCCACACGCATGACCTCGATGGTCATAAAGGAGTAGTCAAATTCCGTAAGCTTGAAGAGCGCCTGCTTTTCATCTCGGTGCGCATCAAACCCGGCGCTCACCAGAATAAGTTCGGGCTTGAAGCTCAAAAGCTTCGGAATCCAAATGTCGTTGACGACACGAAGCACATCCGTGCCATCACTGCCTTCCGGCATCGGAGCGTTGATGATGTTGCTCGCTTGAGCCGGCTGCAATCCGAATGGAAACGCCGTTTCCTGATAAAGACTGAAAAGCGCGATGCGCTCGTCGCCCTTGATAATGTCTTCCGTTCCGTCGGCGCGATGCACATCGAAATCCACAATGGCAACGCGCTTTAGGCCGAGAACGTCGAGGGCGTGAAGCGCTGCACAGGCTACGGAGTTGATCAGGCAAAAGCCGTGCGCGAAATTACGACCCGCATGATGCCCGGGCGGACGCACGCAGGCAAAGGCGTTTCGAATGGTACCCGCACAGACCTGACGTACCGCCTCGATGGCGGCGCCTGCGCTTTTGAGCGCCGCTTCAAAGCTCAGCTCATTTATGAAGGTATCTTCGGAGATTTGCTTTTCTCCGGTTCTTTGGGCCTCACGACTGGTTTGTTCCAGTTCCTGTACATAGCTCTTGTCATGCGCACGCAAAACATCTTCCAAAGAGGCCGGAGCGCTCGGCAGTACAGTCACGACACGCGACAGCCCCATCGCAAGCATGCGGTCTTCGATCGCATCAATGCGTTCGGGAGACTCGGGAGAATCCGGCCCCTGCTGATAGCTGTGACACAAGTCGTGCGTAAAAAATCCGGTGGGCAAAAGCGTCTTCCTTTTTTCAGTCCTGGAGTTTCTTTAACTTATTGTAGGGTATTGCGGGCCCTCGGAAAAATCAAAGCGCGCCTCGACTTTCGTCAAAAGCGCGCTCGATACGCTGTTAATTCGCCTTACTGAGGCGACAACCGTTAGTAGTTCGTCTTGCGAACTTCAAAGAAGCTCTGTGCGTAGTGGCAAACCGGGCAGACATCCGGAGCGGCATTGCCGACAACGATGTGGCCGCAGATGCGGCATTCCCACATCGTCATTTCACCCTTTTCAAACACCTGCTTCATCTGAACGTTGTTCAGAAGCTTGCGATAGCGTTCTTCATGGGTCTTTTCAATGGCGGCGACCAAACGGAACTTGGCAGCGATTTCCGGGAAGCCTTCTTCTTCGGCAGTCTTCGCGAAACCGGCGTACATATCGGTCCATTCGTAGTTTTCGCCTTCGGCTGCAGCCTGGAGATTGGCTGCCGTGTCGCCGATGCCGCCCAAGAGATCAAACCACAGACGGGCATGTTCCTGTTCGTTGCGAGCGGTCGACAGGAAGATTTCCGCGAGCTGTTCGTAGCCTTCGCGACGAGCGACTTCAGCAAAGTACGTGTACTTGTTGCGGGCCTGGGATTCACCGGCAAATGCGGTGGCAAGGTTTTCTGCCGTCTTAGTGCCCTTCAGGCGGTTGTCGCCACCCGCAGCAGGAGCTTCCTGGACTTCTTCAAAAACTTCAACACCCTTGTGGCAAAGCGGGCAAACGAAATCAGCGGGCAGCTCATCGCCTTCATAGATGTAGCCGCAAACCTTGCAACGGAACTTCTTCATGGGAGTATCTCCTGCGTTATTCGAGTTATTTAAAAGCGTCCCCATGCGAAGAGCCGATCTGCCTTTTCTGGTTTTGGGGATACCCGACAGCTCGTCGCTTGGAACGCTTACATCCTATTGGTTGGCAATTGTATGCTAAAAACCGGACAAAACTTCGCTGATAGACAAAAGCAAAGAAAGCTATAAAACCGACCGAACAACAACGCTTAACGAATGCCGGCCTGAGCCCAACTCCCAGAGCGATCCGGGGTAAATTTTTTGTCCTAAGATGCACGCAGGCCCCGAAAGCCGAAGCGTCCGAGGCCTTTTACTTACGCGCCTAGCAGAGCAAGAACAGGATCAGGAAAATCAGGATTTTCACGACCCGCCTTGCTATACTAGCGGAAGAAGATTTGTGTTCCATTTATCAATCTTCCTTTAAGCGGCTCGGTGCTACCAACACCCGAGCCGTTTTGCTACGGTTTTGTCCCGACGACTGGATGGCTACCGCAGTAAAACCACCCAATGCTTGCCGAGTAATGGAACAAACCTCGGACAGACAATTCCTGAAATTCTACACAGTCCCCTACCCTTCCACCATGCTATCGAGGCGCTTGGCAATGTCCTCCGACTTCGGACGGTAGTAGCGCTGCAGCATCTTCAAATTTTTGTGCCCAGTCTGACGAGCGAGGGACAGAAGATCAAGGCGCGGTGCTCCGGTCTTCGGATCAGGGCTCGCCGCCCACGTCGCAAAAGTCGCACGGCTGTCGTGGAAGTTGAGACCTTCGCGGATGACACGCCCGGCGGAATCGAGTTCCGGGCCAAGCCCTGCCCTGTCTCGAATCTTGCGCCACAAAGCGTCTCTCGTGGCGTCGCTCAATGCTCCGAAAAGTTTCGGCTTATCCCCCAATTCACGAACCAGATTGATAATTCTCAAGGCTTCCGAGCTCAAAGCAACGTCTCGGCGGCTATCAGTTTTAGTCACCTCATGCGGCAGATGGATCACCGCCCCATCGATCCACGCCTCTTCGATGCGCAGAATCTCCCCCGAGCGCATCCCAGTTTTGCAAGCCAGCAAGAAGGCTGCCATCGTCAGCTGCAGCTTGTCTAAAGGCACAGACTTCCCATCCCATCCACTGGCGACGAGCAGAGCCTCGATGTCTTCATCCGAGGCCGTACGCTCACGATGCTCCGCGGGCTTGGGCAGAACGACACCAATGCAGGGATTCTTTGAGATAAGCCCCGACTTCACGGCCAAATTAAAAGCAGCCGAAAGCGTTTGAATTTCTTTGTGCGCTGTAGCCGGCGCCAAGGTTCCAATGTATTTTTGCGACGGTTCTTTGAGACGCTCGTCGAAATACTTCTGCAGGTCCTTGTACGTGATCTGGCCAATCTTCAGCGCGGCAAATGGGCGCTGCAGGAATCGGTTGATTCGCAAAACCTCTTGCTTTGCACCACGCTTCTTTCGCGACTCGGAGTCTCGGTAGGAGATCAGCCAATCTGCCACCGTGACCTTGTTGCTCCGGAGTCAGAGTCAGCATAGCCGCATACTTCCTTGCCTCTGCCGCGGTCTTGAAATTTTTTTGCCTTTGCCGCCCGTCTTCTCGCCAGACAACCCGATACCGTCCGTTCGGAAGTTTGGAAATGCCCGCCATTTTTGTCCCCTAAAACTGTCTGGCCAAATGGAAATCAGCCAGCAAAACAGCCAGCAAATAGCCAGCATTTAATCGGATTATGCCGACCGAGGACAACAAAAAACCCCGATAAATCGGGGTATGCCGAGCTATGCGGAATATATATGGTGCGATGGTCAGAACAATCTTTCCTTATTTTAAAGGGAACTAAGCGATGGATACTTCTTTTTATACCGTAAGTTATACCTTACGGACTTTCTCGGCGCTCCTTGATGATTGATGTCAAGGCATCCTTCTTTGCCGCTACCTCTCCAGAAAGTCTTGCACCTTCTTCACATAATTCTGCACTTTCTTGGAGTAATTTTGTGCAGCCGGCAAGTCGCTCTCGGAAAGCGTCACAGGAATCGGAGTCGGCTCCGGACAGCTTGGCGCGATAACCGTCGGCGAGCTTGCGCACCCGCTCAACATCACCACGTAGGTCAATAGACTCAGCGCGCGCAGCCGCCAGTTGATCCATTGCTTCAGAAAGCGCCAGTGCGCTTTTTCGTTCTGCTTCACGATGTGCTTTCTCCTGTTTCGCCATAGCGGTTGCTGCCTGCTCACGCATTTGGGCGATGTCTTCGCTGTAGAGCGCGGCTGCATACTTGTATCCACCTATAAAAAAAGCGGCTGCCGCTACAGCAACCGCTACTGCTTTGTACCAACTGATCACAGAAAACAACTCCTGACCATACAAACCATCATTCACTAAGATAAAATCAAGAAAATAGCTTTACACAAAAAACACACACAAGTAAAACAAATCAATATCAAATACTACTCAAACAAACTCCAACCAAAATAATATCGCCATGGCAAAAATAGATAATCCACAAGAATTCCTCACTCGAGCAATCGACACATCGAACGGTTTCAATGACTGCAAGCCAGAAGAAATTCAGAAATTCCTAACCCAGTTATATGAAAAATCAAAAGAAAAAAATCCTGACAACAATCAAACAATAGAAGATTTTTCAAAGCCATTTGCTAGATCTTGCAATAATATGTGCAAGCCGTACAGGGCAATACTTCTCTTGTCTACAAACCAATTCACACTAACTAAACCATTAAGTCCAAGATCAATTATAAGATCCATTCGAGCAAATCAACTAAACCAACTTGACGAATACCTTTTAAATCAATCCGATATCGGAAAAGAATTTGACATACAAAAAACACTTGAATCCATAATAGATAGCCAATACATAACCAAATACAAGAAAAATGTACAAGAATGCATACATGCATTTAACAATGCACTCTATTATCCCTCAGCTGTTGGCGTCATCGCCATTGCAGACGGGATCATATCAAACATATCAAATGACCAGCAACCCAGTTTCAGAACTCGCATAGATAAAATACAAGAAGCTGCATTAAGAACACTCCAATCGATCAACACAGAACGCAAATCAAATGACATAGACTTTTTAAAGCAGAATATAGCCTTTATATCATTCTGCGCATCTCAATACTACTTCTTTGGCCACTCCCCTTTTACAAATAGCGAACCACTCCATATAAATAGACACTGGATTGCACACGGCCGTTCATCAAGATGCGTCAGCAAATTAGATTGCATCAAGCTTTTTCGCTTACTAAACACTCTACTCACAATCAATGAACTGCTATCTACAGAATAAAGAAACTTAAATAAGTTACTCCAATCAACAATCAATCAATTTTATTCATGCACATTTGAAACTCTATATTTCTTCTCTTTACTAACCCCTGAACAACTTTTCCGTCAACGTAAACCCAACGCTTTAGCTCAAGACATGCACCTGGATAGTCTCCTGCGTTCAATTTCTTGACGAGCGTAGAGGCGCAAAAAGCATTCCCGCCCACGTTGAAAGCGAACGATGTATATGCGTCATATTCACCTTGAGAAAGCGGAACTTTGACGCATCGGCCAATGGCACTTTCGGCGTCGCCCACATCTCGCATCAAGCGTTCGAGCGCCTGCGGGACGCTAATCCTGTCGCCGATCTCGACGCCGTCGGTAGATCCGAAGCCGATGGTCGGTACATCACCCTCGACGGGTATATAAGCCTCGCTTCGAAACCCCTCAAAGTCAGCAATCGCGAGCAAACCCGCTGCAGTCAAAGACAAGCCGCCGACCGCGATTCGCGTTCCCATTCTCATAGAAACCACTCCTTGAAGCAGTGCGCCACGTACCCTGCGCAGAAAAGCGTTCCGAGTACAAAGGCCGCCCATCTTGTCAGCCTTGTCACCCATGGAAGTTCTCGGTCTTTCTTCATCACGAGCCACATAAAAATGGGGCTTAACGCCCCTGCCAATTTGCTAAAATCCATATCGCAAAGAACACTCAATCTTTGAGACACGAAAGCCGCAAGCGTTCCCGCGCCTGCGGCTTTTCCTTTATTCAGCTTTCTCTCTCACCTTTTCGATTTTTTTGGCCACAGCATCATCAGACACCTGACAAACAAGCTCTTCGATCTTTCGTGGCTTCCACAGTCGGTAGAAAAAGCGACAGGTCTCTACGATCTTGGGCAACGCGCCGATGATCATGATCAAGATGTAGACCAAAGTCAGGATCGTGACCCACGATTCGAGCGGCACGCCTGCGATGCTCAGAGCTGACACACCAATTGCCGGTGCTGCCTTTACTGTGCCACTGGCAGACCCCGAAAAGATCGGGGTCAAGATTCTTTTCAACACGCTGTCCTCCTCGCACATCACTTATCCTCTTCCAAACCAGACCCCTTCATGGGGTGGAAATAGAGCCAATGAGGACAGTAGGGATCGGATGCAATTTCTTCCTGACTACTTCCCCAGATCTTCCAGCCAGCCCCGAAGCGCACGCACTTCCAGTGGCCGAAAATCCGGTAATGCTTGACGAAGTAAATCTGCCAACCGATGAGCTTGCCGTCCCGTTCGAGATACCACTTGCACAAACCGCTTACGCCAGTCAGATCGCCAACTTTCGGATCTCCCTCGTACCACCACAAATCGCCTTTTTGGTAGTGAAGGCCCAAGATGAAATAGTTGAAGCCATAAGCGCTGTTCCGGAAGAGCCAAGCCGCTCGTCGCGCCCACGTCCAGAAGGTTCCATCCTTTGGCCAACGCTTCCTATGTCCCTCGTCTCCATCGCACGAGTTGTCGGGAGTCTGGAACCAATAAAGCCAATCGGGAAGCCAACCGTCTTCACCGACGAAACAGGCCAAAACCGGGGACAGAAGCTTTGCAAAAAGCTCGAAAGGGACTCCAATAAGTAGAAAAAGGAACCACTTCAGATAGACCATTCCTAGCTCCAGAAGAGGTACCCAATTCCGACGCCTGCCGCAAAAGCGATCACGCTCACCACAGCCCAGAACTTGCGCACCGTGCGGCGAGTTTCTGTGTCCAGCGTGGACTTGTAGTTCTCCACCTTGGCTACAAGGTCATCGGTCAGCTCTTCAACTTTGATGCCGAGTTTGTCCAAAAATTCTTTGACTTGATCTTTTGTCATTTGAGATGTTCCTTAAAAAAAGGCACAAAAAAAGCCCGCATCAGCGGGCGAAGGAGTCAGTAGCCACAGGCTAGCCATGTGTATTCATGTTGCGCACCGCCTTGGCCACCACCACTGAATCGGCCTTGCATTGAGACGGAAGTCGCTGTTTTGGCGGAATAGCAAACGTCAATGCTTCCAACGTCTGTTGACCATTGTCCTGGCATGTAAGCCAAGACGTAATTAGCGGAGGTAAACGGCTTAGTGAAAGTGATGCTTTTGATTGAGCAGTTTGTAACGCCGCCTTGCTCGATAAACCCGCTTGCATGAACGCGGTAGAAACTACCATTTTCATTGTGAGACTCCTCAACGACCGGGTCTCCTTGCTGCTGGCCAAGCTGGCTTTTGAACCACTCCAAAACCTTCAAAACCTCAGGAGAGGATACCCCCCCCAGGCCAGTCTTTTCTTTCATGTCACGTAAGATTTTCAAAACAGTTTGATTCGCTTCTGCCATTTTCAATCCTTAAAAACCACAGGCATACCATCCGCCTGTCCCTGTGTTAGTCGCATCTGATCTTGTTCTAAACCCTGTAGCTTCTTTGTCAACAAATTGTCTTCCCGTACCATCAACCAAAATCCCGACACCAACCAAGGCATAAGAAGTATCTGAAAATGGTTTGGGAAACACAAAAGTTTTATTCATAGATTCGGTGCCACGCAAAAGAGTATCCGATGGGGTGAGCCACTGCTCAATGAACCCATTACTCCAAATCCTCCAAGCGATTGCGCCATTCGAGTTTTGCTCGATTATCTTTATACCCCCCCATTCTTGCGGAAGTCTTCTAAAACCTTTTTGACGGTCGGATCAGCAACTACCCTTTAAGCCACCTTTTTGGAAATCGTTGCGGGAAGATCAGGCCACGTGATCTCAGTCGGGAAGCCTTCCTGAGTTGGAACATCGCGCAACTCCTGGCGATATGCCTTCAGCGCAACTGAGTCTTCCTCTCCCAAAGGGTAGTCGGGCATCATCAAAAAGTCCGTCTCTGCCAGCAAGGCATCGCGCTTGGCTCGCACCTGTGCGGCGATCTCCTCGGTTGTCGGCTCAGGCACAGCCACGATCTGGAATCGGCGCTTACCGTTCTCACCCTTTTCGAGTTCTGTGATGTACCGATCGCCGTGGCTGTTGCAATATACAGCTGCGGTCGGAGGATAGGTTTCCTCGAAGATTTGTCCGATATAAAAGTCGTTTTCTTCCATTTTCAATCCTTAAAAACCACAGGCATACCACGTTGCCCGTTCAGATAGGTTCGAGTCCATTCGCCCGTGTCGTGTAAAAGACGTCCTTGTAAAGCTGTAGATCTGCATGTAAAACGGTGCCGCCGATCCGCTGAACTTGCCATTGCCGGTCATCACAACTGTGAAATCGTCCGTTGCGAAGCTCTTCGGAAAAGTAACTACGCAATCTGCGGATGAATCCGAAATTGATAAACCGCCTTGCTCGATGAATCCTGACGAATACTTCCTGTAAAAATTCGCCCCATCGTGCCACTCCTCGACCACCTGATCGGCTTTTCCGAGCTGGGTCTTGAGCCAGTTCAGAACCGCCTTAACCGTGGGGTCTGCCGATACCCCCCCCCACCTTGGGAATTACTTCTGTCATTTCGATTTCCTTTCTAATAACCGCAAGCGAACCAATATGCTCCAAATTGAAATTGCTGTCGGGCAGATACGGATACCGTCATCGATGTTTCAGTCGGATGTGTAGTAACAAGAGCGATTCGTCCAATGGAATTAGAAGCTGCGTTGGACTGAGAAAACGTAATAGTTTTCGGAGGCTGAGTAAATGGTTTAGGAAATACAACTTGTGTTGTGGTTTCCTTAAACTCTCCCCCTTGTTCAATCCAACCGTCTTGATAGACTCGATACCAGTTACCGTCCTCGTCAACCCACTTGTCAATTACCCCCCCCCATAGAGGCAATTTTCTGCTTCATACCATTCAATACCTTTTTGACCGTTTCGTTTGCTGTTGCCATTCTTATCTCCAGTACCCATAGGCATGCCAAACAACGACTGCCGGTTTGCTTGAATACAAAGTAAATCCCGTAGTCAAAGCTTGGTCGTAACTCACTTGTGGAATATCAGAAGCGGAGCTCCACAAAGGCGTAGAGACAACAATTGGCCAGTCGTTTTCTTTCAATGCTGTAGGCAAAGAAATTTGGATTGAGGTCGATCCGTTAAGATTCGCCGTTCCGCCCATCCAGACCATGCCGGATTGCAGTTTCTTGTACCAGGCAGACACGATTTCGTTGGCATACCCGCCAGTTTCCACAATGGCATCTATCGCAATTCCGCTGCTGGCAATCCAGTTATAGCCGTCAGTTACAAGCGTTAGTCCACAAGCGTTTCCAAGCGTCAAAGTGGAAAAACTTGGGTCTGTATTCATGCCGCCATAAATGTGTTCTCCATTGGTTGCTTTAATTGTGAGCTGGCTTCCGATGATGCCGATGTTGGTGAAAGAAACTGACTTTCCTACACACTCTGCGGCTGTTGGCAGAGTCAGCTCAACTGACAGAGGAGAAGTCGCTGGCGAAGTCAGTAAGTGGATTCGGTTAAGGTCGTTTACTGTCAGCGCACGCGAAGCAGTAGCCGACACAACCGGCGGAGAGGCCAAGAAATCCAGAACCTTCTTGGTCGTTTGATCGGCCGCAATGGCCGCCAGTTGCTTGGCGACCTCTTGGGCTACCAGTGTTTTCAGATCGTCACTCAATTCCATTCTCCTGTGCAAACTCGATAAAAGCTTGCAAGATCGACTGAGCATCATCAGATGTCGTCGAGCTTGCGGCCTTTTCTGACTTACCCAGATACGTTGTCTGTGCATCCGCCTTTGTCAGATACGGAGTTAAATCCGGCGCAGGCACCTCAGCCGCAGAGATGGCTCCGATGTTCTGTCGTGCCTGGGCTTGTTGCTCACTGGTCAGCGTTTGCGGCGTGTACCAAACCGAGCTTGCATTTGCGCTTGCTGCGTCTTCCGCCTTCTTTTGAGCCGCTTCGGCAGCGGTTTTTGCTGTCTGAGCAGCAGTTGCAGAATCCGCCGCAGCGGATGCTGAAGTGGCTGCTTCATTAGCCTTTGTCGTGGCAATTCCTGCTTGTGTCGAAGCGGTTGAGGCAGAAGAAGCGGCATTTGTCGCAGAAGTGCCGGCAGAAGAAGCGGAACTGGCTGCAGCTGTTGCACTTGACGCAGACTGTCCCGCATAGACCTTTGACGAGTAGTCTTCGCCGTTCACCATCTCATCCTCTTTCACTGCCCATTGCTGGGCAAGATCGGAGTTCGTCTGTGATGTAAAGGCTGACGATGATGCGTTCTGAGCTTGTGTTCTTGCCTCGGTTGCTGATGCAGCTGCTTGCCCTACTAGACCTTGCATGGTCGCAATGTCTGCGTCCGCATCAATCTGCGCCTGTTGAGCTGTCTGCAAAGCGTTCTGTGCCGTCTGATTTGCCGCATTGGCAGTGCTCACTGCCTGACCTGCCTGTGTCTGTGCTTCCGTAGCTTTCTGGTCTGAAGCTGTAGCCTTTTCAGAAGCGGCATTTGCCGTTGTGACAGCACTTTGCGCTGATTCGCTCGCAGCATTTGCCATTGCAACGGCTTGATTTGCCTGCGTAACAGCGTTTGCGGCATTGGTGTGTGCCAACTGGATCTGTGCGCTCCAACCTTCCACCGTGGCTGTGAGAGTGACCACTGCAGCGTTAGCTGCGTTAGCCACTTCCAATGCTCTGGTTGCGTTCGCACTTGCCGTCTCGGCAGTACTCACGGCTTGTCCAGCTTTTCTCAACGCTTCTTCAGCGTCTAAGGTCGAAGAATTGGCAAAAGCCCCAATCTGATTGATGGCATCTTGCGTCTGCTGGAGAAAGCTGGCACCGCTGATCTCGCCGGTTGTCTTGAAGACGTATCGAAAGTCAAAATTCTCTGCCATACCACTACTCCGGCAGTTTCACAAAAAAGGCCATCTTGAAAAAGAGGGGCTTAGGCAAAGTCACCGTGTGCGTATGTGAGTTCGCCGTAAGAGAATGGGTGTGTCCCTTACCGCCACCGATTTGACTTAAGTTCATCGTGTGAGTATGCGAACCGTTTGAAGATGTTTCGCCTTCCCAAGATCGTGAGGCATCAAAAAAAGTTTTGGGACGACTATCCGATTCATTACAAGCAGGGCCAACACTTCCATTGATATAGAAAGCTCCGGTAGTGTTGTTCTCTGCTGCTGCGCCATAAGCGGCCTGAGTAAAGCTGCCCGTGATGTTCATCGTCCCTCGGGTATGAGTATGCGAACCTGCGCTCGACGTTGTTCCCGTGTGAGTATGCGCGGGGATCTGATCGATCGTAAGAACGCATTCACCAACCGTTCCGCTCGAAGTCGTTGCGTCCGTCGTAGCAGATTCTTTGCCACCCGTCGCGCCTGCTTCGTCAACTGTAGAAGGGAGCAAAAACCGTCCGATCAGGTTCGGGACAGTACCGCCCGATCCGTCTGTGCCACCATCGCAAAGCACATAGGACTCATTCGCCTCGCTTGATCCCCACGGAATCAATCGACGTCCGTCTGAACCGCCGACGCTGCAGTTGTAAAAAGTGGTCACTTGCCCAGCTAGAACGGACGGCGCATCTCGGCTTGCCCATACGGTTTTGTCGGAACCTGGCGCAATTACGCCTTTGCTCGTATCAGGACCGTTTTCGATCAGACACCGATACTTAACGCCGTTGTGAAAAACCTCGTTCCCAGGTTCGTACACAAGAGAGGACGTGTATCGCATGATTCCGCCCTGCTGATACCAAAGCAGGAACTGCGACAACAAGAAAAGAGCGCCGTTGAAGTCCTCTCTCTTCGGCGGGATTCCACCTTCCGAAATCGGTTGCGCATTGACATTCGTCCATCCAAATTGCTGAGACAGGCGTCCGGTTCCTGCCGTCTGACCATCTGCCGGCGGGATCACCTTGTCGCCTTCAACCGCGATTGCTGACGCCAAAAGATTCTGAGGATAGTTGCTCATTCTTTGTCCCTAAAAAATTTTCTGATCCTGCTTAGAGCCGCAAAAACTGCGTAGACCGCCACGCTGTACCCGATTACGTAAATTGGCAACGCAGTCCAAAAAGAAAGCCCTTGTGCCATCAAAAGCGCCTCGGCTAAGTCCTGTAAAATGTTCATGTCTGAAGTAATGTTTCAGATACAAAAAACCCCGCTCAGTTCGCCGCTGAACGGGGTTTGCTTTTTTGCGTATTTTCCTATGCGCCTATGGTGCGCCCGGGGTTGAAAACTCCCTGGTCGAACGGTAACAACTCTGATCCGTCAAAGCCGAAAATTTCCTCATTCGGATAGATGATCAAGAAATTTGTCATCACGCCGGCAGGACGATTAAGAAGTCCGTAAGTCTGCAAAATTTGTGCCTGAACTTCTGAGATGTTTCCGATGATCACGATACTTTGAAGCGTCATGTCTTGGTAGTCCACCACGAAAACTCTCGTGCTTGTCAGCATCGAAAGCATTCGATTCATCGTCGCACAAGTGCTGTCCGAAAGATTGCAAACGGCTCGGTACATTAGAAGGAACCGATAGTAATCGTCATCAAACCTTACATATTGCCCTTGGACTTTGATATAGCGATCGATGCCAATTCTTTCGCCCCACCAGTCGAGAAAAACGCCTTTTGCTGTCTGTACGTCGGCAACTTGAACAGAGATTTGATCAAGCTGATCCGAGGCGTCGATTTCGTCCTGAACGATCTTTCCGACTGCCTTGAAATTTGGCGCGTGTGCGTACTGGCTCTGCATTGCAATGCTTGCCTTACTTACGACATTTGCCATTTCCCGAACGTCTTCAACGCTCGCAAAGTTCTGCCAAGTCTGGGTGTCGCTCATGTCAACCACCAAATGCGAGTGTGATGGTGTCGTCGGAGATTGTCGGAGATTCATTGGCTGGGACATCAACCGAAGCTCCCAGTGATCCGATTCCCAACCCCACCGTTATGGATTTGATCGGTGCCGAGGTGACAGCCTGCACGCACTGATAAAACCGTGACGCATAGACCGTGCTTGCAAGCGTCACACGTGAATTTTCCAGCTCGCCCAAAAAATCCTTTGTCACAGCTTCTTTGATCGCAGCCTGCGTCTCAGAATTCATGTCCTCTTCGAAGAACTCGATTTTGACTGCAAAGTCGACAGCCGTTGGACGCACGATTTTGTACGTGTACGAAGCATTGAAGTGTTCCGTATCGATGAACGTCACCTCGGTGTCGCCGTTGGTGCCGCATCCGCCACTTTTCCGCTCGAAAAGCACACGAGCAATGTCTGCATCCTCTCCTCCGACGATGCAAACCGCAATCGAATGAGGTTCAAGCTCGAGCTCATACTGTGTTTGCTTCAGGTTTGTGTAGTTCTCAAGAACCACACAATCCAAAACGCCGTCGAGTTGAGCTAGGTTTGCCTGAATGTTGGCCACCGTGCCATTTGCGTTGATGGCGTAGGACTCCTTCATGCGGTTGCGTAGCTCACCATCCGGCTCAATATCTCGTCCGGTGACCCCTGCTGCGACATTTACAACCGAATCCCATCCGGCAATAACCGTTACGATCTTTGTCACTGTTTCTGCACCGATTTCAATCTGTCCGTGCTCTACTGTTGCAAAAGTCGTATCCACTGCTCCTGTGTCACCAATCGTTGCCCCTGACACCACAATGTGCCGCAGTTGATTGCCGTTTTCATCCTCGACAATAGCTCCGTATGGAATGACAGTTCCTCGCAACCCGGTGCAGGTACATACAACGACAGTCGGCTCAGAGACCTTGCGTTGCAACCCGTACAAATTTGCAAGTGCATCCAAAAAAATGCCTCTAGCCGTGTCTGGATTGAACTGATTAGCTAAAAATCCGATCTCGGAATTTTTAGCTTCAACTTCCGCGGTCGTCAGATCAACAATTTGACCAAGTGGAGAGCTGGAATCAACATTTACCAAATCCCCGTTTGCCGTTACCGGCATCGCTTTCTGTACGGCGTCAGCCAGGTCATCGCGTACTTCTCTCGTGGAAGGAATGGTGACGCCGTTTTTTTCATCAAAGAGAACTTGAGCCATAGCCGTACTCGGTTTGAATCTCTACTTTCCCGCGTAGCGTGCGCGTCCTAAGATCAACTTCAGTCAATTCGATTCTGACTACTGCAAGAACGCCTGGCACACGCAACGCTGCTTTCCGCAAGCGATCAGTTACCACTGCAACCTGAAGAGGCCTGCCCAACTGATCCGTGAACCAATCAATGCCTTCATCCCATCGAAAGTAAGCGTCGTGCAAAAACAATCGGCATTCGTTGCAGACGTTTTGGCAAATGGCATCCGCCTCGGTCAGAACCTTCAGATTTCCATTTGCATCAAACTGCAAATCCCATTGCGGCGTCAGAGCTAGAGTATTTTCTGTATGCATTACTTAGCCTCCGACGTGGTTCCACCCTGCGGACAATCGTGAACGTGATTCTGCAGACTGATACCGCCTGCGGTCACGTCTCCTGTTGTGCTCAGATTTCCGGTAACGCTTGCACCACTACCGCCACTGACTGTCATACCTCCGGTGCCAGTGATCAGTTCCTTAACCGTAAGAGTCTTTTCAATCGTTGTGTCGCCCGTAATCGTTACTGACGGGCTGTCAATCGTGGTCGAACCTGAGGCATTCACAGTTGCCGTAGTCGTGTTCACGACAACAGCTTCCGGCGCCGTGATCGTCACATGCCCGCTGTCTTCGATGTGTATAAAAGTCGTTGGTTTTTGACCCCAAAAACCACCGATGTAGAAACCATCGGACATGTCGAAGCACCGGAAGGTGCCGGGAGCAACCGGAGTCGTCTGCCCGTTTAAACGCGAAACATCTTGCTGGGCAAAAATGGCCAAACCGATGTCTCCGACCTTGGGATCGCAGATCACTGCTGCAGTTCCGTGCTGAAGACGGAAATAAGGCAAGTGCGGAATGCTCACAGGATCCAGCGCATTGCCATCGGCATCCGTCTGGCAGATCAGAGGAGTCACATCGACGTACAAAGCACCGGAACCTTCTCCGGCTCTCGATTCAACAGCATCCACACGTACAGGAATCGCCGTTGAGACCATTCGCTTGATAATCGAACGGATGAAAAATTCCTGAGCATTCAGATCGGATCCGTAGCTCATCGGGTTGACGTTCTTCTTAAGCTCGCTCATGAGTCCATCCATGTGCCAGCGATCTCAGTTCGCCACGGACCACCGGAGGGCATATTGGCTGAAATCGCATGAATTACGCTGTAGATTTTCCACACCCCTGAAGCCCGCGGCATCGAACTGTCAATCCTGCAAAGCCCCGCTACGTTCAGGTTGGGGTTGAAGAAGCAAAGAGCACGAATGCCCATGCTGTCAAAGCTCGGGTATCCGATTTGGCCTGTCTGCGGATTGATCGCGTCAATTGCTACGGCTTCCCCACGTGCCTGAGACGGGTTCACCAGGACAAGCTTTTGGTCGTCCACGATCAGGTCGGCTCCCACCGTATCGGCCACCCATTTCGCTTTTGTAATCGGATCTCCATTGATCACGACATTCGAAAGCGAGGCAGTCACACCAACGTTCTCAAACTCCATGCCTGCCTGTTGTGCGAAGCTACGCATAAGGCTGTCAACTGTTTGTTCACCTTTGACTGCAACCGGAGGCAAAGGGATGAGTTGCGGGTATGAAGCCGAGATCGCTTCAAGTCGCATTACAGGAGAAGGAGCGGCGTTAAGGTCAGGGGCGGCGTTCATGATCTCGCCTTGGAAGACAACCGACAAGCCAGAGCCATCTTCGCCAGCCGCAACCTCAATGACGTTTCGACGCAAAGATCTCGCATCAAAAGACAGCATCGTGAGCTGCGTCATCTGGGCCTGCGAAAGCCCCCAAATAGCAATTTGAGCTTTCGGAAGTTCCGGAGCGCCTTGCTTCTGAATCCTCACCGACATCGCGTGTTCGGTAAAGATCATCTGCGAACTTGTGCTGCCTTCATCAAGCGTGATCGTGATACGGATGCGTTTCCGAGAGTAGCTGGAACTCATTCGCTTGCCTCATAAACCAGACGCCAACGATCTCCGAGACCTGTGTACTGTGGCCGATTGTTTCCCTTCGTGTCGATCCAGTAAAGCATGGTTTGAGCAATGGTTTGAGACCAAGGAATTAGACGACCCCGCGCTACTGCTAAAACCGTATTTGTGACTTGCTCGTCATCGACCACCAATGACGTGTAAATCTCAGAACCAAGCTGTCGGACGGTGATCCGATAGTTCTGCCCGTTGACCACCGCATTAACGGTTTGAAACGGCACTGCCGACAAAGGAATTTCCAACCAAGCCATCACAATTCCTCAGACAACCGAGCGGCAAGCGTTTTCGGCTGAACCTTCCCAAAATTGACCTCCTCCGCACTCGTAGGATTACGCGGCGACCAGCTCACCTGTGCAGTACCTGTCTGCACCGTCCGAATCGAGATAAAGCCAAGCTCTACCACAAGTGAAGTAGCGTTCTGTGTGATCGATCGCGCCTGACTGATCGTTTCGAGTGCCAGGTTTTCAATCACGAAATACGGAGTCACCAGTTTGCACAGTGATTCGGATCCGATAGCCTGTTTCAAGGTTCTCAAGTCATCCAGAGCCTGAGTCTGAATCGATGGATCCCCTGAAATGGCCAAGGCCAAACTGACTGAATCCGGTGCTTGCACTTTGTTGTATGCGGCAAGCTGTCCACCTTCCAAAGGCTCGGTCAGCACTTGAGCGGCCTCGGCCAGATTGCAGGCTGTGATGCCCACGTACTGGCAGATTGGCTGATCTTTCGCATTTAAGATCGCCCATCGTGAGAAGTTTTTAGCCATCGCGACCTCACTTCAAATTGTTGCCACTCATCGCCTGACCGATGAGTGCCGCCTGGCGATTGAAACCACCGGCTACCGAAGTCTCGACAGCTCTTCCGATAGCCTGCGGATTGTCTCGCGTCTCAATGTGATTGACGACGTTCATGGAGGCATTAGTGGTAACCGAAGGAGAAGCCGCACGATATGCCGCTTGCTTTGCCGCCACCGTCTCGCGCTCGCGGACTAGAGTGACTGCCTTTTGACCTTCTTCGTCATCATCACCGCCGAATGAGAAGAAATCACCAACCCCTTTGAAGAAGCCTTTAATTTCTCCGCCAACCTTGTCTTTAATCAGATCGCCCCACTTTCCGAACCACGCAACCACGCTGTCCCACGCGCTTTCAAGCCCCGAGACAATGGCGTCAGGAATCCCCGAAAAGAGGTCGGCAAGGTTACTGCCAAAGCTTGCAACGTCTGAGATCAGTTGCTCGACAAAGTCAATGGCCTCCGAGAAGGCACCTGCGATGTCTTTGCCGACTTTCTTTGCCGTGTTCCACAGCGTCTGAAAGCCAAGGATCAAACCTTCAATGACAGCCACGACGCCCAGAACCGCACCGGCAAGTACCTTGAAGACAACCGATAAAGCTCCGCTTAAAAGCGGTTTGACGGCATCCCACAGCCATCCAAATGCCTTCCCGACGGCCTGGATGTTTGTGCGTAAATCCTCAATCTGCTCCGAAGTCATGCCAAAGCTTTTGAGCATCCGCTCAAACATGCTGTCGGCACCACTGGCAAAGCCGATCAAATCGTCAATGGCCAAAGCCAGACTTGCAACGCCAACGACAATGGCCGTCACCGGCAAGGCCGCCATCTTGACAGCCACTCCAAACGCTCTCATCGCCGCAACAGCTTGCTTGAGCGCACTGATATTTTTTGCCGCAAAGACTGCGCCAAAGCCAATACCGAGAAGCACAAACGCACGCGCGTTTTCTCCGATCACGCTGACTAGTTCGGACAGACCGTCAAGCAGTTTCGTGATTGCCGGAAGGACAATGCGGACAAGCGTATTTCCAACGGATTGCGAGGCCGCTTTAAAGTCCATCCACGCAACTTTAAAAGCACGGGCAGTTTTCGCATCCTGTGCGGTAAAAGCCGTCCTGCGATACTTGGCCATCAGGTCATCGAGCGCCTTCTGACCTTGCAAGAAGATAGGAATGGCATCGGTAGCCACGCCCTGCACCTGCAGATAACGCTGTGCCGCACCGCGGCTCATCCCTTCGACTTTCTTAGCAAGCTGGAAAACTTCCTCTGCCGGTCGCCCCGTCTGCTCGTAGTAGCTCTGCATTGACGAGAACATCGACTCTGCAGAACCACCAGCGGCTTCTGCGGCCTTACCGAAAGCGTCCAGCTCTTTGACATCGATGCCCAGCTGTGTGCTCAATTTCCCTAAAGCATCGGACTTGTCGATGTAGTTTGTGAAAGTCTCAACGCCACCCGCCACAAGTGCAAAGGTCGCAGCTAATGCGCCCACTCTGGAACGCACTGCATCAAAAATCGGCGTTAGCCCGCTGAAAGCAGATCCGATGGACTGTGCGGCTTCTGTCGCTGCATCTCTCAGTTGGCCAATCCGCTGTGCGCTCTTGTCAAAAGACAAGGCAGAAGTGGCTCCGGCCTTGACACTGGCGTCGCCGATTCCACCAAAAGCTTCACTTGCTTTGCCAGCCACCTCGGACAGGTTTGAACGTACCTTGTCGATTCCCTTGGCGAAGTCCTGAGCATCAATGCCGATGGCAATAAACAGTTCGTCTACAACAGACATTTAATCGTCCTTTCGTGTCGCAAGCCAATCGTGATAGTTCTGAAGCATCAAAACCTCGTCGAGGTCGTAGACATCCTCAAGGCTGTAGAAGGTTTGCACCTCCCTCAATGTGCAAAGGCGTGAGGAGACACAGCGCCCGCACACCGGAGGGAGGTTGGCAAACTTTGCCGTCCCCTTGACTTTTAAGAGTTCAGCACGCCACGCATCGACGTAAGGAAGTTCGCAAAGCCGCCGTTTCCGAAAAAACCGAAGGTCGCCTCGACTGCAGCAACCTTGAGCAAAAAGATCGTAGTCGGGTAATCGATCTTCCCTTCGACGGTTCTCGGATCAAGCGGAAGGTATGCGCCACCCTGTTTGATCTGGCAACACGTAAGCAGCTCTTCCCAAAGCGGCGCAACCTTCTCAAAGTCGACACAAGAAAGCGACTGAACAATTTCTTGCGCAGTCGCTTTTTTGGTAATGGCAGACAGACCGGATCCAAGCGCAAATGCCGCTCGAAGCATCCACCGTTCTGCTTGGAGCGCCGACATGGGGGTGATCTCAAACTCGAGCGGGGTTTCTCCGTCGTTGATCGTTATTCGCTTCACCTCACGCATTACTGGCAATCCTCAAAAGTCAGTTGAATCGTGATCGGATCCTGCACGCGATTAGCAGCGGGCATTGGCATCATCTGAGTGATCACTCCGTTGACGAAGTTGTAGGTTCTATCAGTGGCCGGGTAGTAAACCGTCAAGCCGACACCGAGCGGATTCTTCAACGATTTCTGCACAAGCTGTGCTTCACGAAGATAAGGCACCACAGGCGAAGTCGGTTGAATCGTAAGGTTCACCACATACGGATTCGGCGTATAGCCTACGGTCAGTTGACCGTCCAGCGTCATCTCAGCCTGAACTTCCTGCACTGCATCTGCAGCAATGCCGGCATCAGTCGAAAACTGCTCCAGGCGAATTCCGGAAGGAGCAACCTGTTCAATCGACAAAATGGCGACTACATTCGCCGAAGTCTTGTTATTACGCGGCATGTTCAATGCTCCTTAAATCATTAGAGAACCGCCGTAACGGGCAGGTCAACCTTCTGGATCGAACCACCATAGGCGTAGTAAAGGGAAGCGATCGGAGATCCACGCTGGGCTCGGACAGAAGCTCCCGGATCACGCACCAAAAGGAACCATCCTTTAGACTGAATTTCACCCGCGGCTTCCGAGTTGCCTGTTTCCTGCAGGATCTGCGACTTCTGCGATTCACTCAGAGAAATGCCTTCATCGATCACACCAACATCTTTTGCCTGTGCCACAGGGTCTTGGCACCAAGACTTGAGCATTGTGTAACCGACCGAGTTGTAAGGCGCACGATTGACCGTCGCAAAACCGTTCATGACCGACGTTTGCAGCTTGGAGCGCAACCAGATCGAACCGATTAACGTGTCAAAGAAACCGTACATCGAACCGGTTAGTTCTCCGCGATTGGCGATAGTGAACTCGTCATTGCGCGTCGCAAACTGACCAACATAGGAAACCCCTAGCGAATCAAGCGCCGTAGCCACCTGCTCGTCTGTCACAGTTGGCGTTATGCCACTGGACGACTTGCCAAAGATAACCTTCATGCCCTGCGTTGCATCCCACTTGATCGTAGCCGGGTATGCGAGAGCAAAGGCCGCCGTCGAGAAGTCGGACGTGTAGATCATGAACGTGCAGTTGTACTTGTCCTGCAATGCCTTCGCAATCGTGCTGTTCTGCGTCAGAGAGCTTGTCATGTTTTGATCCGAAGACCAGAACACATAGACAAAATCGTCATCAACATCCGCCCAAGCTGAATAGGCTTCCGCTTCAGATTGCTCAGTCACTTCCCACAGAGTCGTGAATTGCGACCAATTGGCCGTGACAGCGCAAATAGCGTTCATGGTGGCTGCTTCCGTCATGGAATCCACGCCCTGCGAAAGCACCGCACCTTCGGCCTGCGTCATGCACAGCATTGCGCTGAGATCGGTACCGTCATCGCCGGCTGAGGCATAGCTCACCGTCGAACTGGCACCGTCCGTCGAAGACGTCAAAGTGAAAGTGTTCGTGGTCGAATCGTAAGAGCCGGTGCAACCCGTGAGAGCCGTTGCGATGGTTTGAATGACTTCCGAAAGCGAAGTCGCGGACGAAAGATCGACTGCGGTAGCCGTCTTTTCTGAGCCATCAATCGTGATCTTCAGGGCGCCATCAGTCACCTTCTTGAAAGTGGCCAAGTCACTCGAGATCGCTCCGCCACGGATCCATGCCGACGCATCTTCATCAATGCGGCGACCAATAACTAAAGACGTCGGAGCTTTCTGCTGATTCGTGAGTCCGGTGAAGTACTGCTGCGCAAACAACGCTTCGTCAGAAGCAGCCCCAAAAAAAGCGGCCACTGCGGCCGCTGATGCAAATGTCATTGCCGGAGTGCCGGACGGAAGCAATGCGCTCTTCGTCAAAAGCATCCCGTTTGTTTCCAAGTCGGAAGCGCCAGCAGAAATTGTGCGAGGCGTGATCGCGACTAGATAGCCAGCCTTAATAGACATAGGTATTTACCTCAAGGTTTGAATTTCGAGTCGACATTCACCACGTCGACAATCGCGGTATTGAAAAAGTCCTGTGCAAGCTTGACGCGCTTCCAATAGCCCAGATGCAGCGTGAGCATCCATCGGCTTACGTACTGTTTCGCATCAATAACAGCCGAAAGGTTTTGAATCCCTTCCGCGTAAAGGCAGTCGATGCCACTTTCCAAAAAGTGATTGACGCCGTACTCTGATCGCGCCACCGTTTCGAGCGTTTGCGCGCGCTCCATAGCGTCAAATCCGTTCGTGGAGTAACAGTCGATCTGCACGTCCAAATTGACGTATTCCTGCAGCTCAAGTAACTCCTGGTCGTCTTCTTCCCAGCGCTCGATGTTCGTTCCGGATCGACTCATCGCGATCGGTGTCACGATGCAAAAGTCATTGCCGTCCTTCGGTAGCGTTCGGTTGTTACCAAAGCCATCTACGACGTGCATTTCGTCTGGCAGTGCCGGGGCTGAGTATTGATAGCAGAACCCGATGAGCGCATTCAGGATGTCGGTCTGCGTCACATCATTTACCTTCGGCATCGTCGACCTCCTTCAAGGCAAAGCGCGGTTTGCTCGTTTGCAAGATGGCTTGCACGCAGACCCAACCTTCATGAGTGAAGTCTTCGAGAACCGCATCCACCAGCCAGTAGTTGCCTTTGTCGTCTTGCAATAGATCGCCAGATCTTCCCAGCGGTCTCCACATCGCCCATGGGCGCGTCGCCGCATCATCATCGGCATATAGGTAAACCTTGCGAACGATAGAAGCCGACTCAATCTTTTCGCTCAGAATGATTTCGTCAGACTTGAGGCTTTGCCATTGCGCCTTGACTTGTACCGGCTGATTGAAAACCGGAAGCAAATCACCGCGTTCGCCTCGCTGTTGCTCGCCTGTCATCGTGAGCAGATCACATGGCAGATCGCGGGCAACCGAGGTAATGGCACCGCGAACAATGCTGTGCAAATTCATTTGCGCACCTCGCTACCGATAGACTGGATCAGGCTCGTGGAATCGATCAATGGAGCGGTCGGCTCTGGTCGTCCTTTTTGCTTTTTAGCTTCAATCGTTGGTCTTGCAAGCGGCTCAAAATTTCCTTTTCGAATAGTGGCTCTAATATCTTTCATCATCAGGCTTGCTGTCCCAACAAGCACTTGATAGGCCTTATCTATTCCACGAGCTTTTAAGCCATATTTAATTTGTTCGTTCCAGTTGCTTTTACACTCTGCGACGGTTTGCCTAAGGAAAGGACGAGCTGGCATTTGGGCAGTACCGTATTCGAGCATACGACCATAGTCAGAAACTTTTTTATATGTCTCGTCATTCGTGGATCCCGCTTTTACCCCAGCACGAGCCTCCATTTTTAAGGCTTTCGCGGACTGGGAAAGCTTCTTAAGACCGTCACTCGACTTGATCTTGACCTTCATCTATCCGCCCATGTAAAAGTCCTGGACGCCAAAGTAGATCGGTCCAGTGGCATATCGTCGCAAGATCACCCACGCCTGAGCACCGCACTTTGTGGAAGTCCACCAAGCCGGGTTGTTGGCATCGACAAGCGACCCGAAGCCAACATTCACGGAACCCTGCCCGGCGCTCTGTGCCGGCGCCGCCTGAGTGTCGCCCCACAAGTAGTTCTGCGTCGCCAAGTGGCACGTCAAAAGTTGAAGAACAACCTCACGGGTCTTCACGGGCGGCGTTGCATCCGGGGCGTAAGGAATCGCGCTGTCGTCGTCATTTCCGATCAGCTCGACAGCCTGGTCAAAGCACGCCGTCAGCATCTCATCCGTGAAGCGAACCTCGTCTGCAAAAGCTGGATAAACCTTGCGGAAGGCGGAAATTTCAAAGACAACAGCGCTCATCACTATTCCTTCAACGGACTTACTTGCGGCATCGGATCGTCGCCCGTCTTTTCATCGGCGTGATCGATCGCATAATTCACGCCCTGTGCCTCAGTCTTCTTTTCGGCCAGACGGCCGGAGCGGAACCACGGGGCGTATGCCTTACCAAACTCTTTCTTGACCTGTTCCCACAGATCTTTGTCCACGACCGTGACGCCATAACCACCGGCTGGCAATGCGCCGCCCTTGGCATTTGCGAGATAGACCGCGTTACCGGCGATCGTGACCGTCTTTCCATTGCTCAGAGTGAATGTCTGAGAGCTACGGGAGCGGAACAGCACCGTTACCGTTTCGGTGGTTTTGGCTACTTTTCCGATATTGACTGTTGCTCCGGATTCCGAAATAACTTTGACCTTCGGCACTGCCGGATTGCGCTGTGTGGTGTTTTTACGTGTTGCCATTTTTTGAGCTCAAAAAAAGGGAGAGCCGAAGCCCTCCCAAGGTTGATCAACGGATTAGTCCGTGGCCTGGATACCCGTCATGCGAGCAATCGCGAACGGGCGGAAAAGCAGGCATCCGGTCGTCGAAGAAGCCCACTTCTGCGACATTGCAGAGTGTTCGACAAGAACCGGATAGGTCTTGAGCTTTTCCAGGAAGCCGAACTTGGCAGTCGGCTTGCCGGCGATCTCCGTAGCCACAAGCATGGCCGTGCATACGCCGTCTTCGTCCTCAAGCTGAGGCAGAGCCAAAATTTCGAGGTTCGGGAAGAAGCCCTTGAGCGTCTGAAGCACAGGAGCAACACCGAGCGTCGTGGTCTTAGCGAGCTGACCAAGGATGGAAGGCGGAACCACCAGCTTCAGCGGAGCGCTGAAGTTGATATAGCCGTTGGCTGCCGCGGCGATCTGATTGAACATCGAAAGGATGTCGTTATAGATCGCATTGGCATCTTTATCTGCCCAGGCTGTCTTGGTGTCGACAGTTGCGGGAGACAGAGCGGACGGCAGAGCAGGATCGTTAAGCAGACCGTAGATCGTCAGGCCTTCCACGCCGAACAGATTGAAGGAGTTGGAATCGATGTCAATAGCGTTTGCCGCGGCAGTCTGCTTTTCGGAAAGCAGATTGATGCGCTGGGCAGCTGCAATATCCTGCTCCAGATCACCGCACTGGATGAACGTCTGGAACTTGTAGGTCTCGCGCATTACCTGCTCGATGTTTGCTTCAGACACGGGGCCACGACCGAAGTCGGTATAGGCCGTCGTTTGACCAACGTGTTCAACCGCCGGGAACATCGTTTGGGTGTCCTTCCAGTCACCGCGCTTTTCTTCCGGAAAGATCTCGGTGGAAAGACGAGGCGCCTGGAGAATCTCAACGATTTCAGGGCTGTAGTAAGTTGCAAACAGAGCGGGAGTCAGAACGCCAGCCGTCGTCTGCAAAGCCGCATCCATCGCGATACGCGGCGTTTCACCTTCCGTCGGCAAAAAGCGACCTTTGCCGCTGCAGAGGTCGAAGCCAAGACGCTTCATGAGTTCACTTCGCATTTTCAAAAACCTCTCAAAAATTGTTTAGCCGCCAGCGTCTGCCATCGGAGGCACCACGTTCGGCTGCTGATTACTGATCAGCACAAGCGATTTCGCTTCCGTACCAAGAACCTTCTCGACGATAAAGTTGGTCATCGTGAAGCCTGCCTTGTTAGCGTTGCCGGTCTGGGTCGTGATCGAACCATCGGTCTGAGATGCCAGGACATAGTCGCCGACATTGGCATTGGCATTCTGAGCTTCCACCCAGAACTTTCCGTTCGTAGCGATCTGCACAAAGGCACCGACGGGAATCGTCATGGCCTTTGCAGAGGAAACTGTTCCGGCGATGTACTGTCGGGTGTAAATCACCAGGCCGCGGAGAATGCCGGTGCCGGCTTTATTGACCTTGGTGCCGGCATCGGTCGAATCGGCAAAGCAGAAATTTCCAACCGTCAGCTCGGACGCGGCCTGGTAGGTCAGTGCCGTGTAGTGCGTTTCGCCGACGCTTGCAGGCATACCGGCAATTGCCGGTGCCATCGTGGTGTAAACCTGAGACTGGAGAGCCATAGCTCACCTCCTTATCGAACAAACTTTTTCAGAAAGTCCTCATCGGACTTATTGGCTTTCAGGGCACTGTTCTGAGCGCCTTCCGTCTTGCTTTTCACAGTCTGAAGTGCAGTAAAGACATGCTTGGCCGAGGCCAGCGGCGTACCCTTGATGCCCATCGATTTGAGTGCGTCGGCGTAAATCGCATCGGCGCTGTCGTAGGCCAAAGCATCGACATTGCCCAAGACACTACGAACCTGCTCCGCAGCCTGGTACTGAGCCGAAAGCTGCTGTCGGACTTTCTTCGCGATCAGAGCAGCGTCCAGTGCGCCTTCCTTCTCGTCTTCGTCCTTTGCACCTTCGTCCTCGTCTTCAGCGCCGCATTCGTCGCCATCGGTAGCAGCAGGCGGTTCTTCGCCTTCATCTTCACCACCTTCCTGACCAGGCGCTTCACCTGCATCATCAGGCTCTTCATCCTCCGCTGGAGGAGTTGGATCACTCTCGGCCTTCTTCTGCTCAAGCGAGCTGTAGGCTTCCGCAAACTGCTTTGCAAGAGCCTCAATTGCTTCCGGACTCAATCCGGTCTGTGCGTTTTCAATGACTTTCCGGGCGAACTCCGCGAAGCCATCAAGCGCACCCTTCTTTTCGATGTCTGGCATAGTTGACATTCCTTCTGGGTTTGAATCTTCGACGTAACAGTCGGGAGCCCGACCGTCGTTGACTAAAGCAACGTGATTGCAGGCGATGTCCCGCATCACGAAGTCGTACTCCACGCCGTCGGGGGTCTTGCCCGCCGTAAAGTCCGGCGTGTATCGGTAGCCACAAGACAGATCACGAAGAGATCCGTCCTCAATGGCTTCGATTGCTTGCTCATCCCAAACGCTCAAAGCGTTTGTGATATACGGCGGCTCCCACTTCGCACTTGTGCCGACCATGCCAATGCGCAACTCCTTGTTCGGACGCTGGGCACTGTCGAATTTGTGCTCAATCAAAAGCGGCACTCCGTTGAATGTCGTGAGTGCCGCTTTCAGTTCGTCTGGATTTCGCCAGCCGTAATAAATGCGTTCCGGATCCAGTTTTCGCTCTTCCCATCCTGGGATCTCTCGACCGTAGTAAGGGGCGACCTGATCCTGTGTAAGCCTTGACGTTTTGACTTGCAGATAGCCGTTCTTGTCGCGCGTGCGTACTGACTCGCGGACAATCTGCGCATCCAAGGCTAAGAATCTTTTTTCCATATCTTTCTCGATAGAACGGGCCTGTACGTACACTGGCATCCGGGTAGCTCTCCCGGCAAGACATAGCGCCCGACCTCGCGGTCAAAGAGACCTTTGCTGATGTCGAACTTCTTGCCGTGCATGGCCTTGTGCGTTTCTCGACTTGTTTGCTTGCCTGGGATGTGTACCCATTCGCCTTCCTCAACGCCAACCTCAAGATCATTGGCACGAGCCAAGCTTTCAGTGGCCTTGTTGCACTGATCTCGAGCAATGAAATCGGCACGGCGCTGAGTTATGCCGTAGCGCTTGGAAAGCTCTGATTTCAGGCCGGCTGCGTCACGTCCGTCTGTAACCGCACGCATCACGAGCCCCTCGACGTCGTGCAGGTATTGCGTACCAATTGAACGGATCAAAGACGTATTGGCATTGACCAGGGCATCGAAGGCGTCTTGCGAGACTTGGCCTTTGTCAAACCGAATGTCGAAGCCTTTGACGCCGGCTGCTTTGATCGCAGCGTTCTGTGCACGATCGACATAGCCCCGGGTCTTAGTCACGAACCAGTTGGCCGTAGGGTCTGCGAAATCAGCCACTTCAACATCCCACTTCCTGCGCAGCCGATCAAGCATCTTTTGAAGCTTGTCCGCAGGTGTTTTAGCCTTAGCGTCTTGGGCGATTTTTGGCTCCTCTTTTCGATAGAGCGCTTCAATCTCTTTGGCTACGTCTGACGCCATGCGACTGACAAGCTCACGCAGTTTCTTTGCGTAAGCCTCTCGCAGACCCGCATTGGGTCGCACGGCTCGAAGCCGCAAGTTAGAAGATTTCGCCATTACCTTGTCCTTGCGTCGGATCTGTCATCTGAGCAAAGGGGTCTTCGGCCATGCCTGGAGCTTCTCCTTCAAGATCGCCATAGGGCTGTCGGTCATCCGTGCGCAAACTCTCGCGCACCTCATCTTCAGCCAACACTCCACGGTCAAGGTAAACAGCCGCGGTATCTGCCTTCAGTTTTTCGACTTCGGCAGTCGTGCGCTCGTCGTCTTCGTCCAGCGGGTTGAAGTCGAATGTCAGATCAGAGTCGATGTCACCGAAAAGTTCAAGCTGCAAAAGCCGCAAGATCTCTTCGATAGGCTTGCGCAGGATCTTCTCCTGGCGTGTAGCGATCAAGTCAGCCTGCAACTTGATGTCGCTTTCACCCGTTGCGTTAAAGCCTTGCGGCGAGTAGCCGAGCGTCTTCACAACGCCCGACTGGTTGATTGACACCACAAATTCGAGCGACTGACGCGCGATGTCAGTCAAGCCGGTGATCGGTGTGTTGACTTGGACAAAGTCCTCTTTTTCCTTGTCAAGCAGGCCGACTCCGGAGTTGTCGCGGAACTTTGCGAAGAACCGCACGCGGTCGCTCACCGGCCCCCACGCCTTGCCTGCAAAGAGCTGCGCACCAAGGTCGGTCTTGATGAAGCTCGTCGAGAACTTGTGAAGAAGCTGATTGACTTCTTCGCGGTTCTTCCGGAAGTGCGTCACGTAGTCCGAAAGGAGCTGCGCCTGCGGAATGCCGAAGAAGTTGTATGCCGGCTTCAGGAGATCCGGCACCTCGTTTTCGACAAAGCGGATGAGGCGTGACGTATGCACAGCCTGTCCCATGATGAAAAAGACAGACGGTTTATAGAAGTCATCCTTCAACGGCTCCGAGGCATTGAACCCCTGTGGCGTCGTAAATATCGGGTCGATCACTCGGAAGGCGATGCCTTTCTTAAACTCGTTACTCTTGGTCGTCTTGTTGAGAACGTCGGCAGGTTTATCGCACCCAGTGTCGATGTACAAAAAGGCGCCGCCCATCAACCCCATCGTTGTGAGTGCCTTCGAAAGCGTTTCACGTAGACCGAGGCGAGCGATCTCCGACTCAAGTTTCTTCTTGCGTTCTTCGTCGTCGCACTTGATGTCGATCCAAGATCGAAGCATCTCATCGGTGCGAGTCTGGATGCACAAACGGATCAGAGCGTCTTGCGAAAGCTGTTGAAGCACACCGTAGCCGACGAAGCTCACAAAGCTGGAAATTGCCGACCATTCGACCTTCGGAACGATACCTCCGGCAAATGCCGCGTCCATCGCACCATCAAGCTTTTCGTAATGCTTGGCGTCTCCCGCCAGAGATCGAGCAGGCTTGAGTAAAGCGCGCAAGTCCTTTTCATTGGTCTCGGTCAGCAGAGCGTCCACAGAGTACGTCTCATGCTCTGCCTGCGCTACGTCAAAGCCAGAAGCTTTCCGGCGATTCGTCTTGCGAGATTTTGAAGCCATATCCTCGTGCCTTGATGTAGTCGACCATGGCATAGCGCAATGCGTCGATCGTGTGATTGTTCTTGTCCAAAACGACCGGCAGCACCTCGTCGGTTAGTCTGTCGGTCTTGTAGCTATACAGTCGGAACTCGTCCGCTGTATGCTTGCAGCGCGGGTCGATAACAACCTTGTCGAAGCTCTTGATGAAGTTGATACCTTCCTCGATGCTATCCGGCCACTTCTCCGCGCCGTCGATGTTGTAGCCATGCCGTCGCAAGTAGCTGATCGTCTCTGGACGTGCTGAGTCGCCCTTAATCGGCCATTGATCAGCCCCGGGCACAGATCGATAGAGCTGAGGAAGTTCGTCGATTTCGACGCCAACACCGTAGGCTTCCTGATCGATGAATAACTTGTTGTCGAAGATGAAGCTTCGAACAAGAGTCGACGGATCCCGCGCAAAGCCAAAGTCCGCGCCGAAAAAGAGACGGTCGGCTTTTTTCCAGAGATCTTCCGGAATTGGCTCGACGACAAATCGACCTTTGAAAACTTGGGCGTCGCTGATCGTCAGCGGATAACCTTCCCAAACATGCAGATACTTTTCGAAGTCGTTCTGCTTGTCCCACTCCATCTGCTCGCGCAAGACTTCCGGGAAGAACGGGTTATCCCAGTAGTTCACCTTGCGAACGTATGCGTTCGGCGGAGGGTTTTCGATGAAGACGTTTGTAGGGTCGTCAACGGTTAAAGGGTTAAAAGTAAGCCATAACTCGGAGCCGGGCTTGCGGATTGTCGGCGTCAGCACATCCCAAGAGCGCTGCGAGACACTTGACGCTTCTTCGATCCAGCAGATGTCGATGCCTTCTTTTGACCTGATGCTGTTTTCATTGCGCAGCAGGCCACTGAAGATAAATCGGCTTCCGGTTCTCGTGTGAAGGATTTCCGACTCGGTGAACTTGAATTCGTGTCCGATTCCAAGCCGGTCCGTCATATCCTTAAGTACTTGATAGCTGGAATCCTTGATCGAGTTCTGGATTTCGCGGCAGCACAATATGCGCAGATTGATGTTGGATGATAGAAAAGTAAGAGCCTGAGCAACAGCATGAGACTTGCCGGATCCGCGACCGCCATAGAAGACCTTGTAACGGTGCGGCGAGTAGAGTTCAGCAAATGCTTCAATGGGATCCATTCTTCATTTTCGCCAGCCAGGCGTACATCTCCGTCATGCCTTCCGGTGCTTTTTCGTGTGTCTCGATTACGTCTGTCGGTTTTTCGCCGATGGTGTCACGTACCGCTTCGAACGCCTTCACATCGCCGCCCTGAGCCTTTCGGATCATGCTTGCGACGATCTCCTCAGCGTTGGTACCCCCATTGACTGAGGGCAATGTCAGAGCGATTCCTAACAGTTCTTTAAAGGTCTTGCGCATCCGTCGGCTCTTGCCAGACGCAATGCCTCCCTTTCTCGTCATTTCTCGAAGTTCGCTCGGAGTTCGTTTTGAAATCGGCTTGAGATTTTGTTCATTTGCCATAGGTATAAAAAAAGCTCGCCGAAGCGAGCTGGATAAGATGAAAAAGACTTAGAGCAATGAAACTAGCGAAATCGCGCTTAAAACCATAGCAACCAGTGTCATGCAATTCAAGATGCGTAGGATTTTCCCTCGAATCTTTCTAACGGTTTCTGCATCTGTGAGGGCGTCGTCATAACGTTTGAGAAGATCTCGGTAGAGTTCGATTTGCTCCTGTGGCGTTCCTTTGATCGAATCGAACCAGTTTCGAAATCCCTTCACGGCTCCCAAGCGGTAGCGGGCCCCGCTCATGGCATAGACGGACATGAACAGTACGGCGCACAATAGGCCGGCAGACAAAGAAGACGCCAAAATGGAAAATACAGAATCCACCCCCAACATTTTCCAAGCCACAACGTGCGCACTTAGGAGCAAAGTAGAAAAAGACTGGTAAAAAATCAGCTTTGCGCGGACTTCTGCAAATCCGGCAGAGTGAATTCGAGTCAGCGCTTTGTCCGCCAAGTCGATCAAGGTTTTAGCTACATCGAGTTGGACAGGTTTTGGATCAATACCTTCAGGGATGGCCATTTTTCTACCAACAAAAAAGCCTCGCATTTGAGCAAGGCTTGTCATTTCTTCCGTGCATGACAAGGGAGCCATCAGGCTCCCAAACAAATGCAACTGGTCACACAGGCTTCGGATTTTCTTGGCTCAATTATGACCTTTTAAAAATATTTGTCAAGAGGAGTGAGCTGCTAAATTTTTTGCAGCATGTTGATCGAGGCGGTTGTAGATCATGTAATGCGCCAGTCGCAGCAGGTCTTCATACTCTCGCTTCCGGATATGCATGTACTGGCAGAATCGCTGGACTGTCAAGCGCGGATAAGCGTAATGTGCGGCCAGAACCCACTTGGCCACGTAGTACCGATAGGGCTTTTGAGGAAGTCCTTTCCAGGCGCGTTCGACCAGCAAAGCGTCCGCCAGATCGACCTTCGTACCGTCATCTTCTGACAGCTTGATCTCGCCCGATAAGAGCATCATGCGATAAATCCAGTTTGTGGCACTGTGCTGGTTGTCAGCGGCCCACCGCCCCCAGTTCCGGAGGCGGTCTGTCAGAATTTCCTCATCAGATTTTGAAAGCATGAAGCCTCCTACAGCTCGTTCCCGATCAACGGCAAGGCATCATCCAAACGCATGATGCACAGCCATTCTTTTCCATCGCCGCGGCAAACAACCACCGGCGTGCGATCTGAGTCGCCAACACTCTTAACGGCCTGATCCATGAAGTCGTGAACAGCGATGCCTTTCCGACGCTTGACCTCAAAATTGAAGCGACCGACTTCTATGTCACATCCTCCTTCGCGCGTTTGGGTCAAGTTACGATGCGCCTCAATCCCCAGAACCTCACGGATGATGTGACAGACCTCTCGCTCTCCGACAGCACCTTTCGTTCGCTGAGACTTACCCATTTTTCTTCTCAGCCTCCATCTTTCGGCGCTCCTCATCCAGACGTCGTTTTCGCTCGTTCATTCCAAAAACAAAAGCTTGTGTGAAGACGCTGACTTCCTCACCTGATCGCATCGTCTCGGTGTACTGCTTGCAGCGCTCACCGTTCAGACCGGCGCGGTATCCCTGACGCTTAACCTCTTCGAGCCTGTCGTGTCTGGTCATACATTCCCTCTCTGGTTTACTCTTTCTTCCCAAATTCGTTTCCGAATTGCTTCCGACCGCTCTTTTTGGAGTCTCTTGGCCTCTTCGCTCATGTGGTTCATGAACCATGCACGTCTGGCACTGTCAACAAACTTTTCTTCCGTTTGCCAACCTACGCGGTGCTGCTCGTCTGCGTGCATCAAGACTTTGCATTCGCAACCGCCGAAACGACCGGAGGCTTGCGCCTCATAAACACAAGTCGAAACCATCGACTCATACGAATGCATGAAGATTCGATCCACGATGATGTCGTGCCCATCGATACGAACGAGCATCCTCTGGTATTTCACGAGCCATGAATGATCCTGAACAACGACGTCATCAAGGCTGTCGTAAGTCTTTCTCTCCAACTCCATCATTCGTCTCCTAAAATTCTTCCTCTCCCTTTTGGATGGCCGCAGCAAGGCGCTGGATTCCCTGCCGATGAAGCTCGTTAACCTTGTCGTTGATGAACGGAACAACGAACTGTCGGCGTAGGAAAACGAGCGCTTGCGAGGGCGTCATCGCTTCGGTCATGGTCTGAGTCTCTTCGGCTTCCATTGATTCCAATTCCGATGCCCTCTCCCTGAGCGCTTCAAGGGAATACTTCTTGGCTTCAGCTTCGAGAGTTCGCTGCTCCATTTCGTCCGCAAAGAGCGGATACCTTTGCTCAACGGTTTTGCGAAGCTTCTTGCGTCGCATCGCCAACAGCGATTCAGGCGAAACCTTGCGTCGCTTCATTGCGCTCGGACGCCAACCAAAGCAGTAACCATGGGTCGCAAGCTTGGATTCGGCATAGACACGCTTCAGCGTCTCAAGACCTTTGGAGTCTTGTGCATCGCAAGAGCACAGCACCTCCGGCAGTCCTTCAGGCAGAGCCTCGTGCATCGCGTCAGCCCTCTGCTTCCACCAGCAAATGACGTAGTACCCAGCCTGATTCATGCCGCCTCCCCTGCCGGCCGAATGTGCTCGGCATCCATCATTGCCAGCGCTTCCTTTTCGGCCTGCGCTCGAAAGACGACTTCCTCGAATCGCTGAAGCCGCACGATCATGTCGGCCTTGTTTTCGGCCATCCATCGAAGAGAATCGACGATTCCCATCTTTGCGGACTCGATTGCGTGCATGTGGTCTTCGAGTGAAAGACGCAACAGACGGTGCCCATCGTCAATCGCCGAGAACTTCTCAAAGATTTCAGTCGTAGTCATGTCCACCCCACGGAGTAATACGGTTTGAATCAACGCAGAAGGACGTTGCCTTGCGGTTGAACCACAGCCCGAGGCTTCCTTCCCAATCGCCGTTACGCTGTTTGCACACACGGATAAATGTGTCTGGACTGTCAGCGTCCTCAACAGGCGTGAGGATGTTTTCCTGACGGCGCTTTTCCTTGTCGCGGTTACGCTGGACGATCACCTGGTTATCGACCTGATCACCGATTGCGCCAGACCCTTTGAAGTCGAACTTGCCGAGCTCGTCGGACTCGGATTTGCCTTTTCGAACATGGTGGATCAGATGCACATGGACGTTCATGCGATGCGCCAAATCGCAGATCATCTGCACCGTATTCTTTTGGGCGTTGAGATCGTCTTCGCCAGCAACAACCTTGGCGAGGTTATCGATCAGCAGGTGCTTGCACTTGTACTGAGTGGAAGCTACGACGCCGGCACCAAGCACTGCGCGAGGATCAATGGCGCCGACATGATCAAGGATGAAGAGCTTCTGTCGGTACTGCGCATAGAAGCGGCGGACTTCTGTCACATCCTTGGTCTTTCCGCCGAGCCACTGGCGGATCATGCGAGCCCAAGTGAACTTCGGGAGCATTTCAAAGGACATGATTGCCACGCGCTCACCGGCATCAGCGAGTTGCAGGGCGAGCTGCCCTGTAAGCAGGCTCTTGCCGTGTCCGTTGATGCCGCCCCAAAGCGTCACTTCGCCTTCGCGAAAGTACAGGTTCGGAGCGAACGGACACTGCACGCCGGACTGCAATCCCTCGAAGATGCACATCGTTTCGTCTTCGTACTCGTCGGCTGTACGAAAGATGAAATTCGTGGGTAGCGTCTCCCACTCGTCTATGAGCGCTACCCACAAATTTCATCTTTCGTACAGCGCACGAGTACGAAGACGAAACGATGTGCATCTCATTCATGCTGCTGCCTCTTTGAAAAAGTCTCTGTGGCCTTGCGTCTTCGGATTGAAGACCTGCAGGCCGTCTGGGAAATCGGTAAAGATCAACCGAGGCTGGTTCTCGAACTTCTGAAGTTCCTCGAAGATCACGTTTGCTCTTCTGCGTCTTGCCTCGTCGCAATCGATCCAAACGAGTCGGTTCTTGCAGAACTCGAGGTTTGCTCGCTGAATCGCATCGTTGTTCTCGACCACCACCGTCAGACACTCACCCGCCAGTGGGTAGTCCAGCTCGTGCTGATGCGCCTTCGGGTTCTCCGGCACCACAAAGCGCACGGAACTGAAACCGCCGAATGAGTTGAACTTGTCGATCAGCTTCTTATCCGGGAGCACGTCTCACCTCCTCCCAGACTTGACCAACGAGGTCTTCAAAGATTCCCGGCTGATCGTCTTCCTCGGCCTGCTTTTGAGCACGTATCGCCTCTGCGCGTCTTCTGGCTTTGGCCTCAGGCGTGAGTTCAAGCGGAGGCAACTTTGTCTGTTGGCTGTCCTTGAGCACCCAAGAGAGTTCAAACCCCTGCCATGCCCTTGCAACCTGTTCGCGCATGATTGCCTCCAGGTTCCATTCGGGATGACCAAGTCTTCGGGCTTCATCCGCTTTCTTCTTCAGGCCATCAATCACCGACTGGCTGATGACTGCTCTCTTGGCTTTTCGGTTGGCTTTCCAGTCCTCAACAATCTGTTCTGAAACGCCGTAAAAATTCAGAGCGACCTTGGTCGCGTGCTTATTGTTTCTTATTTGGTTTCTTATTTGGTTTCTTCGACCTACATCTGATGTAGGTGGTGTACCCACATCTGATGTAGGTACCCTAGTGGCATTGGATGTAGGTACTTCCGATGTAGGTGCATCAAATGTAGGTACATTGGATGTAGGTACTTTTGATGCTGGTACTTCTAATGTGGGTACATCAGATGCAGGCACTTCTCGATTAACAAGAACGTACTTGTTCCGTTGACCTCGGGCTTTGACGACATGGACATGACCGAATTGAACAAGCGCCTCGATTGCCTTCACGACCGTGCGTTCATCCTTCACGCCGGCATCAGCACAAATGGTCGCCAGACTCGGATCACACTGAGCCGTATCCTGGTTTCGGCGTCCAAGCAACGAAATGCCGGCAACCGCCTTTTCGACTACGCCAAGCCTTTTGTCGTCACGAATGGCGCGCAAGAACGCGAAATGATCGAAGCCGCTTGCCATTTCGATCCTCGCAATCAGCACAAGCCTTCGAAGAGTTTCCAGTCAATGTCGGGGCGCAACTCCCAGCGCGTAATCCGACCGTTAGTAACGGTCTCGATCTTTGCTGCCAAGGCTACGCCTGGATGCCGTTCCTTACTCGAAATCAAGTTCGTCAGATATGTGCGCTTGATGCCGCACCGGGTGGCAATGGCTCGCCGTTCGGCTGGCTTAAGCGATTTGAAAAAAGCCGTAGCGTGTTCATTCATGGAGATCAACACCTTATAAGTGTTAAAAATTCACACTGCATGATACACTGTTTTGGTGTTACGACGCAACCCCAAACAACACTTCTGAGGTGATGATTTTGGTTAACATGCTGTATATCACTGGAGAAAACCATGCTCGATATACCTGCAACACGCAGAGAAAACCTGCAGAAGATTCGGGATAAACGCTTCGCTTCAAATGCAGAGCTGGCGCGTGCAATCGATCGCGCCTCTTCCCAGGTCAATGACATGCTTACGGGCACGAAATCTTTTGGTCCCAAAATTGCCCGTTCCATCGAAGAAAAACTGAAGCTCCCCCGCGGCTACCTCGACGAGCCTCACGAACTCGAAAAAGTGCCGACGCGCTTCGGCAAGAAAATCCCCATTCTCTCTTTCGTCCAGGCAGGCAACTGGACTAACACTGGGGACGACTCTTTTGATGAGTGGATTGATGTTCCTGAAGATATGCCTGACGGATCTTACGGCCTAAAAATCCGAGGCAAATCTATGGAGCCCGCCTTCTACCAGGGTGAAATTGTCATCGTCGATCCGACATTGTCCGCAAACCCAGGCGACTATGTTGTTGCCAGAGTGGCCAACTCTCCTGACAACGAGGCAACCATCAAGCAATACGCCGTTACCGGCATTGACCGTAACGGCGTGGAAACGTTCGAGCTACGTCCTCTGAACCCGCTATTCCCAACCTTCTCGTCCAAAGAACTCGAGATTGACCTTCTTGGCGTCGTCGTAGAGAAACGAATCAAGATGAGATAGGAGGAACCATGCGAAAATCTAACGGAGAGAGCTCGTTAGTAACAACCGAAGAAGCCAAAGAAATTACGGCTGAACACAGAATCTGCCGAGATGCCTCTTGGGAGATGTCTCGTTCGTCAAGAGGTGACCACACTCAACAAACTTTTACCTGTTACAGTGCGCCTGAAGATGAATTCGGAATGACGACCAAAGGGTTACTTGTCGAAGGCACCTACACGTTTGGCATAAGAACAAAACACGAAAAGATCACGCTGACTCTTTGGCAGAATGACAAAGCAACTCAGTCCAGAGACAGAGTTGTTCAGCTTGAATCCAGACGACCTCTAAACAAGAAAGGTAAACAAACTGACCTAAACTGGCCACACATTCACTTCGGCAAAGAACGTACCACTATCAACGAATCAGAACTTGGAGCGACGATCGATGTCGCTCGTGCCGCTAAAATGTTTGGGAAAAAATCAAACATCTCATTTGATCCTGAACTACAGGATCCAAATACATTAGTGCTGTTGCCATGAGCATTTCAATCGAAAACCTAGGTTTTGGCCTCTACTCCGAAGAAACTCGGGATGGTTCAGAACTTTTCGCCCTGGGCTCTCCGTTCAGAATGTTGAACGGAGCTCCGTTTGACGTGTTCGTTGAAAAAGTAGGCACTTCGTTCCACATCTTTGATGATGGCCTCACCATGCACGAGATTGTTTCGTGCGGCATCGACATGTCAAGCCATCACAAATGGGCAGCGCTTCGTAAGATTGCCAGCATGAGGAATGTCAATCTAAGCCGGTCGGGCGTTTTTGAGGTTTACACATCATTCACAAACGCAGAAACGGCTGTGGCAAATTATCTACGTACGATGTTTGCTATTGATGACTGGCTGACAGAGCACGCATTTGCATCTAGAGCCAAAAAGAACCTTGTAGAAGAATCAAAAAAACTGTTCAAGCGTTGGTGGCCAACAAAAGTATTGGTCGATAGACCAAAAATTGCAGGCATCTCCGGGATGCAACTTGAGTTTGACTTTAAGATCGACGACAGATACGTGGATGCGATTACCCCTACTGCTAATGCTAGCGCAGGATTCTTGCGCAAAGTCCTTGCCATTCCTGAGGACATTCGTAATTCTGTACAGACCATCGCTGTTATCGATGACCGCCTATCAAAAGAGGCAGCAAACAGAGAAAAAAATATTCTGACAAGCCATGCCAACATTATTTTGATCTCTAACCTTGAGAAAAACGCGATGCAGTCAGATCTAATCGCCTAAACCGTTTGTTATTCACAAATGAACCGCCCTTCTGGGCGGTTTTTTTTGCGCCCTGATTTTTGATTCAAATCAAACAACAACCATTTTTTCCACCTTGTTGGTGTTTTCTTGGTGTTGCTTTTTGGTGTTATTTATGGTGAAATTAACAACACCAAACAACACCATTTTCTTTCAGAGAAAACACCATGCTTCTCAAACCCGCCATCGACACCTTCGGCCTTGCCGAGGAAAAGCGCATTCAGGAAGACTGCAACGCAATCCTGGCGCAGTTCAGAGAGGACGTTGACGACTTGATCTGCCAGCACCTCAACAGCATCAGCGACAGCTCCGTCCGGTACCGGGTTGCCGGCTACTTTGCGGACTTCCTGGAAGACGCCTTCGGAGCCTACAACGATGCCGACACGATTCGCAGCGAAGAGCGCGTTGCCTACCAGGACGCGATCACCGATGAAGAAGAGCGCGAGGCGGTCCGCCGTCACCCGTGGTGAGGAGGACCGACATGACAAATCGTTTCAAGCCCATTGACAGCCAGTACGAGCGCCTCATTGTGCGAAACGTCTACTGCCACCTGCGCTGCCGCAACGGCAAGACGGTTGACATCAGTGTCTCGAGCTACGACGGATTCAAGGCTTGGCTGATGGACATCCCGTTCGAGGACTTTTGCCTTGGCATCCGAAATCTCAAGGCCAACACCGAAGGAACGATCAACGCGGTTCGCTGTCAGTTCGTAGCCGAGTGGTCGCTCACAGACTGCGGCCTTGTCCTCGCCTACAAGGGCGGACAGATCGACGTTTCCGCCGGCCATTCGGGCGCGCAGTCCTTGGTCGAGTACGCCGAAGAGTTCATCGCTGAAGTGAAGGAGCAGATCGATGCGCAAGCTGCTTGACTGGATGCTCACCGCAGACGAGCACGGCGATTCGCCAATCGGACTGATCGTGGCCATCGCCACCTTCCTGATCTGTATGTACGCAATTGCCTGTATGCCAAGCCACTAACCACCACAGAAGGCACGCCCTTCTGTCTGCCGCTCGATACAAAGGCCCCGGGGCGGAAGACAAAAGGACGCAACTCACGAAAAGAGACGACTAGGGGTGTGAGTCCCCGGACGCTTTGAAGCTCTTTGGCAAGAGTGGAGCCGAGCGCGGCACGGCTACGTAGTCAACCGTAGACCGTTAGCGGGGGTGCAGCCGCCCCGTCAGGCCAAGGCCTTTTCACAAGAGAAGGCCCACGTGAGCCTCTTCGACCATTTGCGTAGTGTCACGAAAAAGGTCGAGCGGGTTGACGTGGAAAGATGTAACGATCTTGCCGACTTATGCCGAGAAATTCGTTATAGTTCGGGTGTTGATAAAGGACTTGTAAATGAACAACGTACTCCGGTTTGTCTCTGCTGGCGTTGCCGCACTAGGAGCCCCGTGGATGCCACGGCAGTACCCTAAATTCAGCAACACGCCATTTTCTGATGATCGCAAGAAACTGCATCAGGATTATTTGCGTGTGCGAAAAGACCTTCAGAGAAGCATCGCCAAAGTAAAGGAAGAGAATGCCGCAGAAGCACACCGCCGTTGAAGTGCAGGATCAATCGGGAAATCAACTGCGAGCCGTATCACAGGAAAATGATTTTCCCCTGCCGCCTGCCGACGAGCTTCAAAAACTTCACCAATTCCGACCTGACCTTGTCGATAAGGTTTTGGAAATGACAGAAAAAGAAGCTCAAGCCAGACGAAATAGGTGGTGTACGATCGACAAGTATGTACATCGGCAAAATATGATGTCGGCGGGCGGTTCTATTGCGATAGCTCTTGTGGCATTCTGCGGAGCAATTTATCTAGCCATGAATAACCACGATTGGGTCGCTTTCGGATTTGTCGGATCCACCCTTGGAGTAGTCGTTTACGCGATAAGTCGAGCTAATAAGTAGTTCCGGCTTCATTGAAGAAAAGAATTTTCAAAGCTACAGCCGCCTCCGGGCGGCTTTTTCATATCCACACCAAGCCTCGCACCCGCGGGGCTTTTTCTTTTTCCGGAGCCGACATGAAAGAGGCTTACTTTGATCCGGCGCTGCAGAAACACCTCGAGCGCCGGGCGCTGATCCACAAATGGCAAGCACGCAAAGCGCTCATCAAAAAGTACCGAATTCTCATCGCCAGCAGCGCAGCTTCCGTCTCGATGGTCGCTGCGCTTTTCTTTTGGAAGATTTATCCGCTCATCCAGGAGCATCTATGACAGAAGCAAAGGTTTACACCGCAATCTCTGAGCTCACAGACGAGCTCAGACAACACGGCATCGAAAAGGCCAAAAAGTCGCAGGGCGGACAGTTCAACTACGCCTACCGAGGCATCGAGGACGTGTACGCAGCGCTCGCTCCTCTGCTGCCGAAGCATCACATCGTTATCGCCCCGGTGCGAATCGAGAAGGAGCCGGACAGCACAGCCGGCAAGATGAGGCTCGTGCGTATCAAGGTGTCGTACCAGATCACCAGCACGGAAGACGGCAGCCACTTCTGCGTCGAGTCTCTCGGCGAAGGAGCAGACACCGGCGACAAGGCCGCAGGCAAAGCGATGAGCTACGCTTACAAAAGCCTCATGTTTCAGCTCTTCTGCATTCCCGTCGCAGGAATTCCTGACAGCGACAAACAGCAGTCGCCGGCGCCGGAAGAAGCGCGCCCGTTCATTGACAACGATCTCTTT
>OGHW01000468.1_pt1 | contig 45395 bp, 32 predicted proteins | sample 1571641 | NCBI WGS metagenome assembly OGHW01 (sample SAMEA2582066, study PRJEB24529) | metagenome | biome: Human gut stool | place: China | collected 2011 | reverse complement strand
CCACCTTCGGGGCTCATGCCGGTGACGATGGCGTCATCGTCGGTCGAACCGTTCACGGTGACCTGAAAACCGTTGTTGGTAAGCACGCTCTTGGCACTGGATAGCGTCATGTGCAGCACGCTTGGCACACTGACCTGCTGCTTGCCGAGGGACACCCAGATGGTTATGGACGTGCCGAGTTCGACGGTGCTGCCGGAACCCGGATCAAGACGGGTGACCGAACCGGAATCGACGGAATCGGAGTATTCGTTCTCCACATTGACCGTGCCGATGCCGGCCTTATTGAGCTGCTCAATCACCGAATCCTTCGACTGTCCGACCAGATTGTCGGGAATCTTGGTCATGCCGGACGAAATATACAACGTGATGATCGTGCCCTTGGTCTGCTTGGAATTCGCAGCCGGATCCGTGCTCACCACCTTGTCTTTTTCGACGGTGCCGCTATCGACTGTCTTGACGCTGCCCACCTTGAAGCCGGCGGATTCCAGAATGGACTTGGCCTCTTCCTGGCTCTTGTTCGCCACAGCGGGCACTGACACGGTCTGCGGGCCGGTGGAGAACCACACGGATACGGTGGAGCCCTTCTCCACCTTGGAACCGCCCTTCGGATTCTGCTTCGTGACGGTGCCCTTGGTCTGATCGGACTCCGTGTCATCGCGGGCGTCAAGCTTCAGACCGAGCGCATTGAGCTTCTCTTCGACCGTGGTCTGCGAGATGTTCGACATTTCAGTAAAATCCGGCACTTCGACGGTATCGGTCGACGAGTCGCCATGATTCAGCATGTAGACGATGCCCAAAATGGCCAGTAGGGCCACCAGTACGCCCACCACGGAGCCGATGATGATCTGCTTCTTTTTCTTCGATTTGGCGGCGGCAGCGCGCTGTTCCGCGCGGGTCTTCGTGGCGACGCCGCCGTTGGGGCCCGCCAACACCTGTTCGAATTGGCCGGTCACCGGATTGAACGCCTGCGTCGCCGCGCTCTCACCGCTCGTCGGGTTCATCGCCACGGTCGCGGCTTCCTGCTCGGCCTGCTTGCGGGCCTTCACATTGGTCAGATCGGTCAACGGATTGAATGCGGCCGCGACTGGGACGCCGCCGTTCATGAACGTCAGCAGATCGTTCTTGAATTCGGATGCGGTGGCATACCGGTTCTGACGGTCCTTCGCCATGGCTTTGGCGCAAATCGAATCCCACATCTTCGGCAGCCCCGGTACCACCGAGCTTGGCGGAGTGGCCACTTCGGAAACATGCTGGTAGGCGATGGCCACCGCGGAATCACCGGTGAACGGCGGCTTACCGGTCAGCATCTCATAGAGCACGCATCCGGCGGAATACAGGTCGGAGCGCATGTCCACGGTCTCACCGCGGGCCTGCTCCGGGGAGAGATACTGTGCGGTGCCGACCACGCCTTGTGACTGCGTCATCGTGGCGGCGGAATCGTCGAGTGCGCGGGCGATGCCGAAATCCATGACCTTCACTACGCCCTGCTCGGAGATCATGATGTTGCCGGGCTTGATATCGCGGTGGATCACACCCATACGGTGCGAGTACTCCAATGCGTTCAGCACACCCATCATCACCTGTTCGGCGTCGCGCTGGCTGAGCGCGCCGTTCACCTTGATGATGTCGCGCAGGGTCTGACCCTTCACGTACTCCATCACCAGATATGGCAGATGCTCGGTCTGACCGGTTTCGGTGGTGACGACCTCTTCGCCCGAATCGTAGATGTTCACGATGTTCGGATTGTTCATCTGCGCCACGGAATGCGCCTCGCGGCGGAAGCGGGCGAGGAAGATCTGGTCATTGGCGAAATCGGCGCGCATGATCTTCACGGCCACGGTACGACCCAGACGCGTATCAAGCGCCACATGCACTTCGGCCATGCCACCGCGGCCGACCAGTTGACCGAGCTGATAGCGGCCATTCGCCAAAGAGGTAGGCATGTTGTTGCTCATCCCTGTTCCTTCCAATCACTGCTGGGCGAGATATGGGGTTTGCTGGCCACACGACGAGGAATCCGACCCCCGGTGGGAACGATCATCGTGTCCGCCAACTGTGTCTGCTGATCGAGCAGACGTCGTTCAATGCGTGTCAGCACGCGGGATACCGCCAGCGCGTCCTTCGGACGGTCGAGCGGATCCTTGGCGAGCATCGACATCACGAATTCACGCAGCTGCACATCCACGGAATCAGGCAACGGCGGAACTGGATTGTTCACGTGTGCGGCGGCGATGTCAACCGGCGTAGTGCCAGTGAACGGACGATGCCCACACAGGCCTTCATAGGCGACGACCCCCAACGAATAGATGTCGGATTGCGGCGTGGCCTGCTGGCCTTGCGCCTGCTCCGGGGAAATATATTGCGCGGTGCCCACGACCATGCCATCTTGCGTGATCTGCTCCTGGTTAGTGGAGTAGGAGACGCCGAAATCGGTGATCTTCACCTCGCCGGAATCGGAGACCATGATGTTCGCCGGCTTCACATCGCGATGAATCACGCCATGCGAATGCGCCACGAACAGGCCACGCGCGGTCTGAATGAGGATCGGCAGCAGCTGCGTCGGCTCCATCGGGCCGTCGATTTCGTGGAACAGATCGGCCAGCGACTTGCTCGGCACATACTCCATGATCAGGAATCCGATGCCGTCATGCTCGTAGTATTCAAACAATGCGGCGATGTTTGGATGCGCCAAATTGGCGGAATTATGGGCCTCTGCGCGTAGACGAAGTAGTTTCGCCTCCTGGCTGGAGCCCAGATCGCCGCGTAAGGCCTTGATGGCCACCGGGCGGCCGAGCTGAATGTCATAGCCCTTCCACACTTCGCCCATGCCGCCTTGCGCCAGACGGGAATCCAGTCTGTAGCGTCGGTGGATGAGCTGTCCTTCAATCAGTTTCATTCTGCCAGCGCCTCCTGCATCATCGCTTTCATGATCGGACCTGCGGCCAATGCGCCGTAGGAATCCACGTTGTGCACCACCACGGACACCGCGATTTTCGGATCGTCCGCGGGTGCGAATCCGATGACCCAGGCGTCGACGGATCCGTTATTCTCCCCAATCTGTGCGGTACCGGTCTTCACCGCCACCTGCACGCCGTCAATCGCCAATTCGGGATCCTCCTTGGTGACCACGGCCTCCATCATCTGCGTGAGCTTGTCGGCGGTGTCGGCACTGAACGGTCGCGACATCACCTCCGACTTGGTCTGCGAGACGACCGACAGATCCGAGGAGCGTACACGGTCGACCAGCGTCGGTTGCATCAACTTGCCGTCATTGGCGACGGCCGCCGCAATCAGGGCGTTCTGCAACGGGGTGACCACCGTATCTCCCTGTCCGATCGATGCCAGCGCAAGTTTGTCGTCACTCACATCAGTCGGGAATTTCGAAGCCACGGTCATCCACGGGGTACCGGAAGAATCGGTGCCGTCCACGGTGATCGAACTGTCGAAACCAAGCTTCTTGGCCATCGACGAGACCTTATCGTCACCCAGCGAGACGCCCAATTGCGCGAAGGCGGTGTTCGACGAATACGCCATCGCGTCTTCCAGAGAAATCTTGCCGTCGGAGCCGTTGCCTTGCGAAGTGGCGTTCGTCAGTTGCACCGTGGTGCCGGGAAGCGTATAGCTGGCACCGGCGGGAATCTGCGTATCGGTCTGGTATTGGCCGGTTTCCAGCGCGGCGGCCGCGACCACCGTCTTGAACGTGGAGCCGGGCGGGTACAGCTGCGAAGTGGCGCGGTTGAGCATCGGATTCGCCTGGTCGGACGAGAGCGTGTTGTAGTTCTCGTTCACTTCCGACGTGGTGTGGCTGGCCAGCTGGTTCGGATCATAGCTCGGCGTACTCACCATGGCGAGAATACGACCGGTCTTCGGTTCGATGGCCACGGCCGCGCCGTCAAGCGACCCCAAGGCGTTATAGGCAGCCTGCTGGATCTTCGGATCGATGGAGGTCTCGATGGTGGCGCCCTTGTTCTCCTGACCGGTAAACAGCGCTTTGAAACGCTGCCAGAACAGCTGGTCGGACTGCCCCGACAACAGTGAACTACGGGAGGCTTCGATCCCGCTCCACCCGCGCTGGCTGATCGAGAAGAAACCGGTGACCGGTGCATACAGCGGGCCATCGGAGTAGGAGCGCTGGTAGGAGAATGCGTCGTTCGACGGGTCGGATTTGGCGATTACGGAACCGTCCGAGGCGAGAATCGAGCCTCGCGGAGCTCCATACTCATGGTAGAGCGCTCGGGTGTTGCGCGGATCCTGATTGAGCTGGTTGGCACGGATGGCGGTGATGATGGTCGTCGACATGCCCAGGATCACGAACAGGATGATGACGATGGTGAAGAGCTGACGTAACGATTTATTCATTCGAGCCTCCCGTCACGGTGCGTGCGATTGGTTCGGTGGGCTGCGTACGGTGTTTCATGTCGCGGTTGCGCAACGCCTGCATCGCCTCGTACTGGAAGGTATCGCTGTTCAGGTCATCCTCCGGTTTGTTCGCGGCATTCGAAATGATGACCAGCAACGTGGCCAACAGATAATTGGCGATCAGCGATGAGCCGCCGGCGGCCATGTACGGCAGGGTCAGGCCGGTGAGCGGAATGACCAGCGTGATGCCGCCAACCACGGTGAACACCTGGAATGCCATGGTGAACACCAGGCCGGAGGCCAGCAGCTTGCCGAAACCGTCCTTGATCTTCATGGCGGTGATCATGCCGGCGGCGATGATCAGCAGATACAGCATCAGTGTGGCCAACAGGCCGGTCAGACCAAGCTCCTCGCCGGCAGCGGCGTAGATGTAGTCGGAGTTGGCGATCGGCGTGAGCGACGGATGCCCCTGCCCCAGGCCGGTGCCCATCATGCCACCGGAAGCCAGACCGAAAATGCCGGTGACCAATTGGTACGATCCGCCATATTCCTTGCCATACTGCTCCGTACTGAACGGGTGCAGCCAGGCGTCGACGCGCGCGCCGACATGACTGAAGATGTTCGCCGCCAGGAATGCGCCCGCGGCGAAGGCGATGAAGCCGATGATGATCCAGCTTTTGCGGCCGGTGGCCACATACAGCATGGATACGAACATGGCGAAGAACATCAGCGAGGTGCCCAGATCGTGCTGAATCACGAGCACGCCCATGGCCACGATCCACACCACGATGATCGGGCCCATATCCTTGATTCTCGGTAGCTGCAGGCCGAGTACCTTCTTGCCGCCGACCGCAAGCTGGTCGCGGTGGTCGAACAGGTAGGAGGCGAAGAAGAACGCAAGGAACAGCTTGGCGAATTCGCTTGGCTGGAACGAGCCGAGGCCGGGAATCTTCACCCAAATCCTCGCGCCATACTGTTCGGAGCCGATCACCGGCAGCATCGGGGACAGCAGCAACACCAGGCCGACCACCATGCTTACGTATGAGAAGCGGCGCAGCACGCGGTAATCCTTGAGGAAGATCACCAGCAGGGCACTCAATACAAGCGCTATGGCCAACCACATCAACTGTTTGAATGCGACCGAGGTCTTGGTCTCCTGATCGATGCGGGCGATCATGGTTACGCCGATGCCGGTCAGCAACATGACGCAGCATAGGATGGTCTGGCTTGCATACGGCTGGAATCGCAGCAACAGGCCCCATGCGGCCAGGAACAGCACTGCGATGAACACGAGCATTCCCATGTAGTTGGAAGGGAAACCACCCGTGGTGCGTTCGAACATCTGGAAGAACGCCACGGCGCAGGTCAGCATGCTGAGCATCAGCAGACCGAACTGCCTCAAGCGGGTAGTGATCATGACTTGTCACCGCCTCGCGGACTCGAGCTGGAGGAAGACGATGCCGAGGCGTTCGAGCTGGGACTGGCCGAGGAGCTGGCGGAAGGCGATGATCCGCCGCCGCTCTTCTTGTTTTCGGCCTGCTGCTGCTTGAGCTGCTTCTTGATGAGCGTCGTGTGATTCTTCGCTTCGCCGTACGAGTCGAAGGAGATGCCCTGCATCAGCTGTTCCTGCCAGCTTGGCGGCAACTCGGAGGTCTTCATACCGGTGTCGGAGACGGCGTGGGACAGCTTCAGTCCGAAGATGCTCGTCGGGACGCCCTGGAAGATGGTCACGCTGCCGTTGTCATCGCCGAGATAATACTTGGTCTGGCTCCAACGATACGTACCGACGGCGGCTCCCGCCAGTCCCAGCAGCACCAGAATGGTGACGACGATACCGATGATGCGGTTGCGCTTGGAGTGCGCACGCTTGGTCTTGCGCTGTTGGATCTGCTCGTTGCGGATGGCCCTGGCGACTTCCGGATCGTTCTGATCGGCGGAGACGCGGCCGTCGTTCTTCTGCACGACGGGGATTTCGCCGGTGTCCGGATTGGTGCGATCGCCCGTTTCCTCGCGTACGGTCGACGGCTGCGCCACACGCTGCTCCGGTTGCGGTTCGTTGTCGGTCTCGTCGGGGTTCCTGCCATGACGAAGGGCCGCCGCGCGTGCGGCAGGCGACTGCTTGCCTTCGCGTAGCAGCGGTGCCGTAGCCACCGGCGCGTTGATGATGTCGGCGATCGGCTCGAGGCTCGCGCTGGCCGCGCCGGCCACCAACGGCGTCTGATGCGGCAGATCGAAGGCGTCGGCGTTCAGGGCGAGCGTCGCGTCGGCGATCACCGCGGTGACATTGTCGGTGCTGCCTGCCCGCAACGCCATGGAAACGAGGTGCTGCGCACACTCTTCCTGATCGGAGCAGGTCGCCAGCATCTCCTGCAGGGTGGAATCTTCCAGTACGCCGCACAGGCCGTCGGAACACAGCAGCCAGCGGTCGGCCGGATGCGCCTTGCGTACGGCGATGTCGGGGCGGGGGTCGATGTCGAAGTCACCCAATACGCGCATCACGACATTGCGCTGCGGATGGTTGCGCGCCTCGGATTCATTGATGCGACCGGTGTCGAGCAGATGCTGCACATAGCTGTGGTCCGAAGTCATGCGGATGAGATGACCGTCATGCAGCAGATAGGCGCGGGAGTCGCCGATATGCGCGAGTACCCAGTATCCCGACACCAAGGCTACGGCGGTGACGGTAGTGCCCATGCCCGCAAGGCGGCGTTCGCGCTTGGCCTTGCCGACGATGGCATCATGCGCGGCCATGACGGAGGTCTCCATCATGTGGGCGACGGTCTTCACGTCACCTTGCTCATTGTCCTGCTCGATATGCGCCAGCGACCGGATGGCGATGGTGGAGGCGGTATCGCCGCCGGCATGGCCACCCATGCCGTCGCAGATGGCGATCAGGTGCTCTCCGGCGAATGCGGAATCCTGATTGTTGGAACGTACGGTACCCACATCCGAGACCGTGGTGGAATACAGGAACAATGGTTGTGAAGTGGCGGAAGTCGTCAAAGTCACCTCAATTCAAAGGTGGTTGCGCCGATACGTACCGGAACGCGTGAACCGAGAATCATCGGAGCGTCCAGGCGCTGCTGATTGACCACAGTGCCGTTGGTGGAGCCCAGATCCTCGATGGCCCACTGGCCGGTTGCGGGATCGGTATAGACGCGTGCATGATGCGAGGAGACGAATTCGTCGTCGAGCACCACGGTGTTCGACGCGGCGCGACCCAAGGTGATGGTGTTGCCGGTCAGAGGGACGGAACTGCCGGCAAGCGGGCCATCGATAACGACCAGCAGAGTGGGTTTGGCATTCGAAATCGGCATCTCGTTGGTAGGGATGACGGGCGCGGCCGACGCCACGGGTGCCGGCGCCTCGACCGCCTTGCGCGCGCGACGCTCCTTACGGCGATGAGCCCGCGACTTGCGCGGGCTGAACGTCTCGATGTCCTTGTACAACGAACGGACCGTACAGGCTACGAAGATCCATAACAGTATGAGGAAGCCATACTTGAGGATCGCAAAGGTAAGTTCGGTGAGCATAAAGGCAACTCCCGGGTTGGGGTTGGTTACTCCTGATCCTGCGAAGAAGCCCAGTACAGGATTCGGGTACGGCCGATAGTGATGGTGTTGCCATCCAACAGCGTGGCCGCCGGTACCTGATGGCCTTCGACGTATGTGCCATTGGTGGAGCCCAGATCGCGCGCGATCACATTGCCGTCATTGATGTCAATCTCCAGATGCTTGCGGGAGATGCCGGGATCGTCGATCACGATGTCGCAGTTGGAACCACGGCCGATGATGGTCTTGTCCTTGGTGAGCAGGTACTGCTTTTCACCGATCTCCAGCATCGGGCAATCCTCGGTCTGTGCCTCGGTGGTCACCGGTACCGCGTTGCCCTGTACGGATTCGCTGGTCAGCTTGAAATCGCTCTTGCTCAGATCGAGATCTTCCTCGAAGATCACCACGACCGGTCCGACGAATGCATAATGCTGGCTCTTCGCATACTGCGTGAGATTGTCGGCCAGCTCATTGGCCAGGGTCTCCGCACCCCATTCCACGATGTTGTTGAAGTCCGGCGTGCTCAGCTTGAAACGGTATTCGTTCGGGGCTACGGTACGGTCGCGAGTAACGGGCATTGCCTCTTTGTCAATCTCGCGCTCAAGAGCGCTGGAGAGGTCAACCGGCTGCAGGTCCTTGGACCCGAACTTAGCGAATACTCCGTTGACGGCGCCTTCCACGCTCTTCTCAAATCGGTCGAGAACGCTCATACTTGTCCCTTTCTATCCTCACCTATCCTACGCGGTAGAGTGCCGAGAGCCAATTTATGAGGCCCATAATTGCAAAAATTCCATGCAAAGTGGGGTGTGAATGGTGACGCGGACCTAGTTCGGTGTCGGTTGTTTGGGTTTCTTTCCAAACTACCGACGGTGAGGTGGGGCTAGGTGTCGGTGGTTTGTGAGAATACCCAAACTGCCGACGGTGAGGTGGGCCTGGGTGTCGGTAGTTTGGGAAGTATGAATGATGCGATTGATGTGTTTCCCCGACTCAAGGCCCGCACTGTGCGATTCACATGCGGCGCGCCCCGTTCCGCCCGTACGATTGGCGACGGGTCGCGGGCGCTGTTCCTGCGATCCGACGGTCCGGAGGATACCGTCACCTCGCTATGGATGAGCGTGATCGACACGACCGGCACCGGCGATAATCGGGAGGTCCTGCTTGCCGATCCGCGCGAACTGCTGGCCGATGCCGATGCGGAGAACGTTCCCGCCGAAGAGCGTGCGCGACGCGAGCGTGCGCGCGAAGGCGGCTCCGGAATCGTAAGCTATTCCGTCGATCAGGCCGGACGTCGCGTCGTGTTCACCATCAACGGCCAGCTGTTCCTGACCGAAATCCGGGAGGATGGCACCGGCGCACGCACCCGCCAGCTTGCCTTCGAGGATCTGACCCTCACCACGGGCGAATACGGACCGGTGCTCAATCCGCGCATTAGCCCCGACGGCTGCCACGTGATGTACACGACCGGCGAGCACCTGAACCTGATCGACATCGCCGATTGGCCGGCTCCGGGGCAGGCCGCGCAGGAGTCCATCACCACGGTATACGGCGTATGCGACGGCAACGGAGACGATCAGGCGCCCCATACGGTGAAGATCGGTCTGGCGGAATTCGTGGCCGGCGAAGAGATGGATCGGTACGACGGTTTCTGGTGGTCGCCGGATTCTCGATACGTGCTGTTCGAGACCTTCGATGCCTCACCCGAGCCGATATGGCACATCTGCGATCCCGCGAATCCGACCATGGGCGCGGCCGCCCGCCGCTACCCGCAGGCGCTGACGTCCAACGCCGACGTGCATCTGACACTGCTGGAGCTCGGCTTCGACGCCGATGGCTGCTGTTACGGTGAGGTGCCGCACGCGGTGGAGTGGGACCGGGAACGCTACGAATATCTGGCATCCGTGAATTGGGCGGAAGGGCACGATCCGATCATCGAGGTACAGGACCGACTGCAGCGCAACGATCAGGTGCTGACCGTCCGCGTCGGCGATCCGATCATGCCGGTCATCGCTCCGGAAGCCGAATTCACCGACGAGAACGGCGATGAGGTCGAAACCTTCTCCTTCGCGATTCCCGAATATGCGCCAGGCGAAGAGCCCGGTACGACCCGCGTGCTCGAAGAGCGTCACAACGACTGCTGGCTTGACTTGGTGCACGGCACGCCCGCCTACACGCCGGATGGTCGTCTGGTGTGTGCGGTCAACGACATGGAAGCCGATACGAACCGTCTGAACGTGGATGGATGTGCGTTCACGCCAATCGGTCTGCAGGTGCGCGAAGTGCTTGACGTGACTGACGATGACGTGCTGTGCGTGGTGCAGCGCACGCCGGAACTGCTGCCGGAATCCGACCTGCCGTATCTATGGCAGGCGAACGCGGCCGATCATGATGCGCGCAGCTTCGACGTGGTGTCGATACGCTTCGATGGCAGCTGGGAGCCGCTTACCCACACGCCCGGCCAATGGACGATGTCGCGTGCCGGCAACGGATGCGTGATGACCGGACGCGGCATGGACGATGCGCGGGTGCAGATGCAGCATTGCATGAACGTCGTGACGGTCGGCGAAGACGGTGTGGAGACGCTGTCCATGGTGGTCGCGCCGATCGAGAACCATGCCGCCGAACCCGGCTTCGTGCCGAATGCGCGATTCGTACGATTGGGGGAGCGGTCGCTATACACGGCGATCGTGCTGCCGTCCGAGGGCAGCGGGTACGCGCACGCTGACAGGCTGCCGGTACTCATGAAGCCATACGGCGGCCCGGGATTCCAACAAGTCGTCGAAAGCCAGTCGTTCTACTGGGATGCGCAGTGGTGGGCCGATCAGGGGTACATCGTCGTGATCGCCGACGGTCGCGGCACCACCGGCCGCGGGCCGAAATGGGATCGTGCGATCTACGAGAGCATGAAAGCCGTGACGCTTGAGGATCAGGTTGACGCGGTGCATGCGCTGCCGGGAATCCTCAGCGAGTTGCGGGCGGAACAGGCCGACTCCGAGACTGCCGTCACCATTCCTGAACCCGACTTGGAACGGGTGGCGATAATCGGCTGGTCATATGGCGGATTCCTCTCCGCGCTCGCCGTGCTGGAGGCGCCTGATGTGTTCGCCGCTGCCTGCGCGGGCGCTCCGCCGACTGACTGGACGCTTTACGACACGCACTACACCGAACGGTACCTGGGCCTCGACCCGGTCGTGTACGAGCGCAATGGCATCATCGCGGACGCGCCGAATCTCAAACGTCCGCTCATGCTCATCCACGGATTCGCCGATGACAACGTGACCATCGCGCACAGCCTGCGACTCAGCCAGGCGCTGATGGCCGCCGGTCGGAAGCATACGTTCCTGCCGCTCACCGGCATCACGCATATGACCAACGACGAAACCGTCGCCGAAAACCTGCTGATTCTCCAGCGCGACTTCCTCGCGGACGCCTTACGCAAGATGTGATGCTTTCCGTCGATTGCGATGCGGATGATGCGGGGCGCTCCCGAGTGTACGGGGGTAAGGCCGATGCCGCAGGCCGGCATGAGTATTCGCCAAGCGCGTTATCCGCACCGCAGCTGGTCAAGGCAGGACTATAGTGCTCACGGGCCGGTATGCGCAGTATGCGACCTGATAGTTGAATGTTCGACTTGACGGAGGAAGATATGCGAACGATTCTCGCCATTTTCGCACGCGATGTCAGACGCATCGTGAAGAGTCCCGTGGCGTTGGTCGTGACCTGCGGCGTAGCCCTGATTCCGTCGCTGTACGCATGGTGCAACATCCTCGCCAACTGGGACCCTTACGCCAACACCGGCAACATCCAAGTGGCCGTGGCCAACGAGGATCTCGGTACCGATTCCACGCTCGTCGGACACCTCGACGCGGGCGCGCAGACCGTTCGCAAACTCAGGACCAATCATCAGCTCGGCTGGCGTTTCGTCAGCAAGTCGGATGCCCTCAACGGCGTGAAATCCGGCGAATACTATGCGGCAATCGTATTGCCGGATGACTTCAGCGCAACGCTGATCGGATCCGTCACCGGTACCACCAAACGTCCGCACATCACGTACTACGTCAACGAAAAGGAAAACGCGATCGCGCCGAAAATCACCGACACCGGCGCCATGGAAATCGACGAACAGATCAACTCCACCTTCGTAACCGCCGTCGCCGACGCCGTGGCCACGGAAGTCAAGCGATCCGCGCAGGCCACCACGCAATCGCTCGACGGTGCGCAAAGCGACGTCATCGCGGATCTCAACACCACCATCGACCAGCTGAACAGCGTGCGCGACGAGCTGACGCACATGTCGACCTCACTCAGCGATGCCGAAACCACCATCGCCAAAGCGCAGGATACCAACAAGCAGATCAGTGCGGACCTTGCCACCGCCACGGGTACCGCCAACACCACCATCGGACTGCTCGCCGACGCACAGACCGCATCACAACGATTCTCGACGACACTCGCCAAGGCGCTCGATAACGGCAGTGTGCAATTGTCCAGTCTGCACATCGGCGTCAACACCGCTACAGGTCAGATCGTCAGCGGGCTCAACACCACGCAAAGCGCCGTGAACGCCGTCAGCCAGGCGATGCAGAAGACCTGCGACAAAACCGATGAATTCATCGATGGTCTCGACCGCGTGCTCGCCTCCAGCGGCCTTGATCACAACAGCAAGGAATACCAAGCGCTCGCGCAGCAGATCGCCGATGCGCGCACCCAGCTCAAACAGGAGCAGCAGCTGCTCGACACCTTCGGCAACAACGCCGATGCCCTGATCGGTGACGGCACGACCACTGCGACCACGCTCGGCAACACCGTCGCCGGACTCACCGCCGACGGGGCAAACAAACTGATTGACGCACGTGACAAACTGACCGGCACCATCATGCCGTCACTCGACAGCTCATTCACCTCGCTCAGCGCCACCAGCGGTTCCCTGATCGGTACGCTCGACGCGCTCGGCAGCCTGATCGGGCAAAGCGACGGCCTGCTGAATCAGCTTGACGACACCCTACGGCAGACACGCACCACACTCGACTCCACCGTCAGAGCGCTGGGCGACCTTGAAGGCAACCTCGACGCCACGCGCACCGACGTGGCCGCACTCTCCAGCTCACAGACCTACGAGCAAATCACCAAACTGCTAGGCCTCAACGCGGCGAGCATCGGCGACTTCATGGGCAACCCCGTGCATCTGAGCGAAATCGTCGTATATCCAACCGACAACTACGGGTCCGCCGTCACGCCGTTCTACACCAACCTTGCGCTGTGGGTCGGCGGCTTCGTGCTCGTGGCCATCTACAAGCTCGAAGTGGACCGCGACGAGCGCATCCGCAACTACACGCCGACGCAAGGCTATCTCGGGCGTTGGCTGCTGTTCATGACAGTCGGCTTCATGCAGGCGATCATCGCCACCGTAGGCGATATCGCACTCGGCATCCAATGTGCGCATCCGATGCTGTTCATCCTCGCAGGACTGCTCGAATCGTTCATATACGTGAACATCATCTACGCGCTCGCCGCTACGTTCCGGCACATCGGCAAGGCGGTGGCCGTGGTTCTCGTGATCGTGCAGATTCCGGGTGCCTCCGGCCTATATCCGATTGAGATGATGCCGGAATTCTTCCAGCGGCTCAAGCCGTTCCTGCCATTCACCTACGGCATTCAGGCCATGCGCGGACCGATTGCGGGACTGTACAAAATGCACTACTGGAACGATATGTTCCACTTGCTGTGGTACTTGCCGGTTGCCCTGTTCATCGGATTGGTGGTGCGCCGGCTCGCCATGAACCTCAACGCCCTATTCGACGAACGGCTGGCCGACACCGACCTGATGATCACCGAACGCAACGCCGGTGTAGACAGTCAGTTGCGCTTCGTAGGCATGGCACGCGAATTCGCCGAACGCTATCCGGAAATCGCGCACGCCCGAGCCGAACGGTTCCTCGCCGTATACCCGAAGCTGGTACGGTGGGGTTTCCTCACGTTGGCGGTGCTGCCGTTCGTACTGCTGATTCTGCTGTTCATCATCCAACAGAAAACCGTGATGCTTACGTTGTGGATCGTGTCGATCATCATCATCGACACCTATCTGATCGTGGTCGAATACCTGAAGGAAAGGTACGCGCGGTGAAATATCTCTGGGGTATCTTCCGACGTGACATGCGCCATGCCACAAGCAATGTGATCGCCCTGATCGTCTCGATGGGACTGGTGATCGTACCGGCGTTGTACGCATGGTTCAACATCGCCGCCAGCTGGGATCCATACGGCAACACGAAGGCGCTGAAGGTGGCGGTCGCAAACGTGGACTCCGGCTACAAGTCGGAGTTGATTCCGGTGCGCATCAACGTGGGCGAGACGGTGCTGAGCGCACTGCGAGCCAACCACCAGCTCGACTGGCAGTTCGTGGACAGCGCCAAGGCCGTCGACGGCGTGAAATCCGGCAAGTACTATGCGGCGATCGTCATTCCGAAATCCTTCAGCGCCGACATGATGACGCTGTTCTCACCCACCGTCAAGCATGCGACGCTGAAATACTATCTCAACGAAAAAATCAATCCGATCGCACCGCATATCACCGACGAAGGTGCGTCCACCGTGGCCAACACCATCGACAAGACCTTCGCGAAAACGATGGCGCAGGTCGGACTCGACCTTGCCGCAAACATGCTGCAGTATTCGCAAAGCCCACAGATGACGCAGTACATGACGAATCTGACGTCGAACATCGACGGCATGGTATCCACCATCGCAGGGGCGCAAGCGCAGGTGAACGCCTACTCGACGCTGTTGGGTTCGGCCGACAGCGTGATCACCTCCACGGACAAGTTGCTCGCCTCCACGCGCAAAGCCGGCAAACAGGCGCGCAAAACCTTGAAACAGAGCGAATCCAGCACCTCGACACTCACCGATGCCTGCACCAACGTAACCGATGCCGTCAATCAGGCTTTGCAACAGGCGGTTTCGGCGCTGGACGACATCGCAGACAAAGTCGGCACCGCCTTCGACCAGCTCGACAAGGATGCGACAGGCGCCGCGAAAACACTGCAGGACCTATCATCGCAGGTATCAAGCAGTGCGAACGTATACGGCAATTACATCGCGCAGCTGGAGAAGATGCGTTCGGCAGCCGAAGGATTGCCGGACGGCGACTCGAAACAGGCCTTGCTGAACGCCATCGACAAGCAGATCGCGGCATTGCAGGCCGCACAACAGGATACGCAGGATCTGGCTACGGCGCTCGCCGCCGCCTCGAAACAGGTTGCCGCCGACAGCGGCGACATTCAGCGGGATCGACAGCAGATCCTCAACCGGATCACGACGGCAAAACGGTCGATCAGTACCGTGCAAAACGACTATGAGCAGAACGTCAAACCCAAACTGGACGATTTGTCGGCATCGGTGCAAACGCTCGTCACACAGACCGGTACCGTGATCAGCGGACTGGATGCCGTCACCGGTGACGTCGGATCAATGGCCGGCGGCATCGGTGCGAATGTGGCTGCCGTACGCAAGACGCTAGGCAGCGTATCGGCCTCGTTGGGCGAATCGGCCGGCAAGCTGTCCGATCTGAGCGCAAAGTTCAAACAGGCCGTACAGGCCGGAGACAGTAGCGCAATCGCATCGCTTACGTCGAGCGATACCGACGCCGTCGCGACGCTGCTGTCCGCACCGGTGGCGCTCGACCGTGTACCGATCTACCCGATCGCCAATTACGGATCGGCCATGGCGCCATTCTACACGGTGCTGTCCATCTGGGTGGGCGCCATCATTCTGGTGGCCATCATGAAGGTGGCCGTATCCGATCGTGAAAAGGCGCACGTGCTCGGGTTGGGGGACTCGTTGCCGCTTCGCGCCCGTAACCGTGAAATTCCGGGTAACGCGGTGACGTTCGGGTTGCGATTGCATCACGAATATTTCGGCCGACTGGGCATCTTCGCACTGCTGGCGCTGCTGCAAGGCACCATCGTATGCCTGGGAGACATGTACTTTCTCGGCGTGCAGGCCGAGCATCCGCTGCAGTTCCTGGCCGTGGGATGGTTGTGCGCGGTGGTTTTCTCGAACATCGTGTACACGTTGACCGTGTCGTTCGGCGATATCGGCAAGGCATTGGCCGTGGTGCTGCTGGTGATGCAGGTAGCCGGTTCAAGCGGCACGTTCCCCATCCAGACGCTGCCGAAGTTCTTCCAGATCTGCTACCCGTTCCTGCCGTTCCCGCACGCCATCGACGCGATGCATGCGGCCATGGCCGGCTCATATGGTCTTGAGTATTGGATTGATCTTGGTGCGCTCGCGCTGTTCCTGCTGCCGTCGTTGCTGCTTGGACTGGTATTGCGTCGGCCGGTGATCCGCCTCAACAACTGGGTGCTGCGGAGGCTTGAATCCACGCATGTGATGTAGACGGTTCCGTTTGCGCTTGGCGATGGCGTGTCTGTAAGAGCATGCCCGCGATGGTATGAACGACTGGCCGTATGATGGGTGATATGACTATCACGCTCATCGATGAGGCGCATTACGACGCCGAAATGGACGCTAAGGTGCTTCCGGCGCTGCAAGCCTGCCTGACGGAAGGGCGTATGAAGCCGGCGACGCACGACAGCGACGGCAAGGCGTTGCCTACGCTCGATAATCCCGGCACGTTGCACTATTGCTGCTACGACGTTCGAAAATTCAACGAATCGCGCGGAGGCAGGTCGGCGGGACCGTTCCGCGGAGCGGTCGTCATCTCCCACGGTTTCACCGAATTCGGACGCAAATACAGCGAGATGGTGTGGTACTTCCTGCTCGCAGGCTATTCCGTATGCGTATTCGAGCATCGCGGTCACGGCCATTCCGCGCATGACATGAGCAATCCGAGTTTGGTCTGGATCGATGACTGGCGTCGATATGTAGCTGATTTCGCAACATTCGCCAGCACCGTCGGACGCGAGTATGCAATGGGTCGGCCGCTCGACCTGTACTGCCATTCCATGGGCGGCGGCATTGGCGCGGCCGTGCTGGAACGTTATCCGAGTCTATTCGACAAGGCGGTGCTGTCCGCACCGATGATCGCACCGGCGGTCGGTATGCCGACGTGGGTCGCGCGCATCGTCGTCGGCGGTATTTGCGCACTGGGATTCGGCAAAAGCCGAGTGTTCGGGCATGCCGACTTTTCCGACAATCTCAATCTGGACGATTATCGCGGCGCGTCCGAAGCGCGCATCCGCTGGTTCCACAAGCAACGGCTCGCCGACGAATGCTGTTGGACCAATGCGGCGACCTTCGAGTGGGCGAATCAGGCCATGGCGCTATCCCGTGCGGTGCTCAAACCCGACATGTGCGGTGCCATTGAGACGCCGACGCTGCTCTTCCAGGCCGGGCTTGACGTGTGGGTGCTCAACGGTCCGCAGGACGAGTTCATCGAACGTGTGCGCGAAGGCGGCGGTTCCATAGAGAAGGTGCGCTACGACCAGTCGTTGCACGAGATTTTCTCCATGCCGAACGACGTGGTCGGTCCGTATCTGAAGCGAATCCTCGATTTCCTTGGCGCGCACGACGTAGGCTTGTAGGAGTGGCTTGCGGCTTGTACTTTGCAGGTGCGTGGCTCTTGTGGCTGCGGACCACGTGGCTTGAGGGTGGCTTGAGACCGCAGCCACAGAGGCACAGTTGTAGTGCCACCGCCGTAGGGCTGCGGCCACAATCATGGTGGGACTCAGGCGTTGAACACGTACCGGTCGAGCCGATCGAACGCTTCCTTGACCCGACTCAACGGCAGTGCGAGATTCACGCGAATCGAGTACGGCTGTTTGAACATGACGCCATCCTGCCAGCACACGCCCACGTCCCAGCCGCGTTTTTCGAGTTCCTGCAACGAAACGCCGTGCGCCTGACACCATTCGGAGCAGTCGAGAAACAGCATGTACGTGCCCTCCGGCTTGGCGCATGAGACTCCGTCGAAATGATTGGCGATGAAATCGCACCCGTAGTCCACATTGCCGGTCAGAACCTCGCGCAGCTCGTCAAGCCACGCATACCCCTCCGGCTGGTAGGCGCCGATCAGCGCGTGCATCGACAGCACGTTCATCTCGTTATAGTGCGATTTCGAGCTCCTCGCGCCGATACGGTCGCGCAGATACTTGTTGTAGATGATGTGATAGCTGCCGATCAGCCCCGCCAGGTTGAACGTCTTGCTTGGCGCGTAAAAGGCGGCGGTACGGTTGCGCGCGTCCTCACTGACCGACTGCGTCGGAATGTGCTGGTGATTGCCGAGCGTCAGATCGGACCAGATCTCATCGGAAATGACCAGGCAGTCGTTGCGGCGATAGACCTCCATCGCCTGCTCGATCTCCCAACGCTCCCACACGCGGCCGCACGGGTTATGCGGGCTGCAGAACACGGCGACATGGATGTTGTTCTCCTTGATTTTGCGGTCCATGTCGTCGAAATCCATACGCCATACGCCGTCCGCGTCGCGCGTGAGCGGGCTATGCACGATGCGGTATCCGTTGTTCTCGATACTCATCGTGAAGCCGATATAGGTCGGGCTGTGCAGCAGGACCGCATCGCCGGGCGCGGCGAACGCGGTGAGCGCGGAAATCACGCCACCAAGCACGCCGTTCTCATAGCCGATGGCCTCGCGGGTCAGTCCCGTCACGCCGTTGCGCGTGGACTGCCAGCGGATGATCGCGTCGAAATACTCGTCGGTTGGACTGAAATAGCCGTATGCCGGGTGTTTGGCGCGTTCGATGATCGCTTCCGGGACGGTCGGAACGGTCGGGAAGTTCATGTCGGCAATCCACATCGGAATCACGTCGAACCCTTCCTTCGGCGGATCCGGCGAGAAGCCGAGCTGTCCCAGCCCGTCGACCGCAATCGAATCTTTGCCATGACGGTCCATGATGGACGTGAAATCGTAAGTCATACCGTGCCTTTCGCAAACATTGCCGGAGGGGAGACCTTCATCCTAATACGGTCACGTTTCACCATCGAGTCCAGCAGACGGCGCGATAGAATCAGGCCGGAACGTTTCGAAAGGAAAGGGGTGGTTATGGGAGTGGCTAATGTCTGAACGAACTTTCGAACTGACTCCTCGGAAACTGGCCATCGGCACGATCATGACGGTGACCGGGGCCGTATTATGGGGCGTCAACGGCACCGTATCGAAAATCCTCATGGACTCATATCGCGTCGACCCCACGTGGGTGGCATGCGTGCGCGAAATCGTGGCCGGACTGCTGTTCCTTGCCTGTGCGGGGGTCGCGACGCCGAAATTGCTTGGCGGCATGCTGCGCGAACGCAAAAACTATCCGATGCTGGTCATTGTGGCATTGTCGAGCGTGCTGGTGATTCAGGTTGGCTATCTGCAGGCGATCCACTGGACCAATGCCGGCACCGCAACCGTATTGCAAAGCCTGAGCCTTCTATTCGTGTTGCTGTACGTGTGCGTGCATGGCAGACGGTTGCCGACCGTCATCGAAACGATTGGCGTGATACTTGCGGTAATCGGCACCGTGCTGATTGCCACCGGCGGCAATCTGTCGTCGATTTCCCTGCCGCTGCCCGGCCTGGCTTGGGGGCTGGCCAACGCACTCGGCAATGCCGCGATGGCGATCATTCCGCTTGCGCTGATTGCACGATGGGGAGCCTTTTCGGTGAATGGCGTGGCATTCCTGATTTCCGGATTCGTGCTGGTGCCGTTCGTGCGGCCATGGGCCCACATGCCGCAGTTGGATGCCCGTGGCTGGCTGATGTTGGGTTTTCTGGTGGTGATCGGCACGTTCGCGGCGTGTGGACTGTATATGGGCGGCGTTGCGATTATCGGCTCGATGCGTGGCATTCTCATCGGCACCATTGAGCCGGTGGTGGCTACGGTCACCGCCGTAACATGGACCGGTGCGGCATTCTCGCCCGCCGACCTGGTCGGTCTGGTGCTGATCATCCTCATGGTGTTTCTGGTGCGGTAAGCTTTCCCGGTCTTCTGACTCCGCTCCTCCGTCTGGTTCCTCTGGTTCGTCCTCTTGTCTGGTTCGTCCGATCTTCCCACCCCTCTGTTTGTCCGATTCTGGTGAATCAGACAAACAAGCAGTACTGCGCATCCTCTGTTTGTCCGAAAATCCAGAATCGGACAAACAGAGTGGAGCAACCGTGCTCCAGTTGTCCGAAAATCCCGAATCAGCCATGCGCGAGGCAGTCGCGTAGTGCCATGTGTCCGATTCTGGAGAATCGGACATTCGCTGGGTGCTTAAGGTGCTCCATGTGTCCGAATCTCCAGAATCAGACACATGGCATGGAGGATGGGGGAGCTGCTTCGGCTCATGACCTACTTGGTGTAGACGGAGATACGCTCACCGACGTGCTTGCCGGATTCAGCTTCGTCTACCATGGCGATGGCGTAATCGGCATAGCTGATGAAGCTTTTCCCTTCGGCATTGGTGGTGAATTCCTCGCCGGCCAGCCCGTAGGATCCGGTACGTTCACCCTCGGCTTGGAAGTCGGCGGCGGGGCTGACGTAGGTCCACTTCACGTCGTCGCGGTTGCGCAACAGATTGAGGGCGGCGACATGTGCTGCGGAGACCGGTTTGTAGGCGTCAAGGAACTCCGGAGTGTCCTCAAGGGCCTTGGTGTGTTCTTTGTTTACAAACAGGCTGCCTGCACCTCCAACAACGATCAGTCGGATGTCGGTGCCGGAAAGCAGGTCGGCGAGATGACCGGCGGCCTGTGCGATCTGTGGCAGGGTGTCCGGGGACCAGGTGCCGAAGACGTCGATGACTACATCGAATCCGGCAAGATCCGCCATGGTCAGATTGAACACGTCTTTGATGATGGCGTTCGGGGCTGTGGTTCTGTTCTCACCTCGTACGACTGCGGTCACATCATGGCCGCGACTCATGGCCTCCTTGACAATGAGTCGTCCGGCTTTGCCATTTGCTGCGACTACTGCGATCTTCATGGTGATTCCTTTCGTGTTTGCGGCCCTTCAAAGGAAGGGTAACTGCCGACCGGAAGGTCAGGCGGAGAAAGATTCCTCTCTATTGGGTGTTCCCGGTGGGAATCTTCCGTTTTTCGCTTACATGATGTACTGTATTTCCATACAGAAAATAATGGAAGAAGGCACAAATTAGTTCTGTAGTTACCTATAGGGAACTTTTATTGTGATTACTGGATTTTATGGAAAGGATAATTTTAGATGGAACGTGAATTACCGGCGTGTCCCGTTGAAACAACGTTGCTGATGATTTCCGATAAGTGGAAGGTGCTGATTTTGCGTGATTTGCTCGATGGCACCAAGCGATTCAGTGAATTACGTCGCTCGGTCGGCAATGTTTCGCAGAAGGTGCTTACCGCGAATCTGCGACAGATGGAACGTGATGGGCTGGTGCACCGCGAGGTCTATCCGGAGGTGCCGCCGCGTGTGGAATATTCGCTGACCGAAACCGGGGTGAGTCTCAAGCCGGTCATCAAGGCTATGAAAGACTGGGGAATTCACTATAAGGCCACATGCGAAGCATGAGTTTGTCCGTTTCTGCCGAATCGGACATTTCTGGAGCGAAAAGTGGATTTGTTTGTCCGATTCACCAGATTCGGACAAACGGTTGAGTGGGATGCTGCCGATGCGAAGTGATAGATAGCCAGTTAGGGGGTATGTAACACAACCGGCAGCACTTCAATGTCGGCGAATGAACCCCGTACTCAAACATCCGTTTTGACTCAATGACCCTCAAGCATGTTCAACGACGCTTATTGTCGTTATATTTTTCGGTATATTTTCGGGGTTTGATCAGAAAACGAAGAACCCTGGAACATTGCAATTCCAACGTTCCAGGGTTCTAATCCCGTGGTGCGAGCGGGGGGAGTTGAACCCCCACGAGCATACACTCACTGCCACCTGAAGACAGCGCGTCTACCATTCCGCCACGCTCGCAGACAATGGACTAATTTACACCCGTATTGGTATTTGTCCAATGCCGGCGTGTCGTGTTGCCGCCTCCATGGGGAAACACATGAGGAGTGAGGAAACTGGCGTTCTGAGCCAGGCTGATGCAGGCTGGTGCGGCATTTGGTTGTCCGATTCACCAGAATCGGACAACCAAGACGGCAAAGTACAATGCGGCACAGCGCATCGGCCGATTCCAGACCGCAATCACCCAGCGTATTTCCGTTCTTCCGGTTTGGGCGTTAGCCCCTCGATCCGTTCGCGTAGAAGCGGGCCAGCGTCTCGTCGCGGAATTCGTCGAAATAGCCGCCATCAATCGAAGCGCGGATGTCGTCAAGCAACTTGACGAAGAAATGCTCGTTGTGAATTGTAGCCAGCGTGAATCCGTTGAATTCGCGGGCACGCAGGGCATGATCCACGTAGGCACGCGAATAGTGCGTGCAGGTATAGCAGGTGCAGCCCTCCTCAAGCGGCCCGAAATCGTGTTTGAACTGCGCCCGTTTGATGTTATAGCGGCCCGAACGCGTGAAAATCGCGCCATTGCGGCCGCAACGTGCCGGCGCCACGCAATCGAACGTGTCGCCGCCATTCTCAACGCACGCGAAGATGTCATCGACGGCGGCGATGCCGAGCACATGGCGCGGTCGGCTTTCGGGCATCGCATCGCAGATCCAGGCGCAGGTGTCGCCGATAATACGCTTCTCGATCGCGCCGCCGATACCGACGCCATCGAAATCAAGCGAGGCGATCTGCTCGGCCGCATGACGGCGCAGATCCTCATAATTCGCGCCCTGTACCACGCCATACAGCGCCTGATATGGCTTGCCGAGACGCTCCTCGGTAAGCCGCTGATGCTCGGCTACGCACCGCTGCGCCCAACGATAGGTACGCTCCACGGAACGCTCCTGGTAGCCACGCGTGTTCATCAACGTGGTCAGTTCGTCGAAGGCGAACATGATGTCGGCGCCGATTTTGTGCTGGATGCCCATGGAGATCTCGGCGGAGAAGCGGTGCAGAGAGCCGTTGAGCGGTGACTTGAACGTCACACCATCCTCGTCTACGAATGCGAGGCGTTCCTTGCCTTCGGCGATCACTTCATCGGATTTCATGCCGGTTACGTCCATGGCGAGGGTCTTCTTGAAGCCCGCACCGAGCGACAGCACTTGGAACCCGCCGGAATCGGTGAAGGTCGGACCGTTCCAGTTCATGAATTTCGCGAGTCCGCCGGCCTCATCGAGCACTTGCTCACCTGGCCGCTCATAGAGATGGAAGGCGTTTGACAGCAGGCACTGCGCGCCGAGATCCTTCATGGTCTCCGGCAATACGGCCTTCATCGCGGCCTGCGTGGCTACCGGCACGAACGCCGGCGTATGGATGTCTCCATGCGGGGTGTGGATGATGCCGGTACGTCCATAACGCGCGCCGCCGCGGCCTTTGCCGTCGGCCGCATCCGGCAGTCGAGTGATTTGCTCAAAGGAGAATGCGCGGCGGTCTCCGGGTTTGCCCGGCTCGGCTCCGCGCGGATGCTCGACGAGATTCGATTCAGTAAGGCTTGTCATGCGTTTCACTTTAGGCGATAGCGCCGATTGCGTCGGATGGAAAGAGTGTTCGGCCCATACGGGATGGGTGACGGGCCGGATGGATTGCGCAAGAGGCGAAAAATCACCGTTTGCAGGTGCGATGAAGACGTTCCGATAAGGATGGAAGCGGCTGTTCGCCGATGCAGACGATCAATTCGAGTAGTACTTTCAACAAACATTCAGGAAATTTCCAGAGCGGGTATCTTTACTCTTAGATAGCAGTTCGAGCGGCACGATTGCTGAACATGTGAAATGCCGCGAGACGAATAAGGAGCAAGAATGGCTGAAGATAACAACGACCAGAATGTCGTGCAGCCGCAAAACAACGCACAACAGGCCGTACCGACGCAACCGGCCGACGCCGCGACCGACAATGCCGAGACCTCCGTGACCGAACCGATTGCAGTGCACGACGCCGGCGAACAGCCGACCACTACCCTGCCTTCCGTGAATGCCGCGGATTCGGAAATCGCCCCGGATTATGCATCCGCCGCCGGCGAAAGCACCGTGGTTTCCGGCGGCTCGTCTACGGGCGGCCAGTCGACTGCCGGCGCTTCCGCGCAATCGCAGTATCGTCCGGCGCCGGAATACGGCGCCTACGGAACGGTACCGCCGCAGCCGACGAACGGAACGAATGCCGCACAGCCGCAGTATGGTCAGCCTGCACACAGTGCGCAGACATCGCAGATGCCGCCGCAGAACAACCGCAATCCCTTCTTCGGCAATCCATATGTGAATCCGCAGAATGAGCAGCATGATTCGCGCGGCAGCAATCCGTTCACCGCTCCGCAGGGAGGTGCGAACGTTCCACCGAACACCCCGAACAACGGCAATCCGTTCAATCCATTCGGCAATGCGGGCAATCCGCAGAATCCGGCGGTCAAGACCCGACCGAAGACCGCTGGCAACGTGGTCGTGGCCGTGGTCGCCGCGCTGGTTGCCGCCGTGCTCTGCCTCGGCGTCGGCTATGCGGCCATCACCAATGGTTGGGTGCATGTGCCTACATCGAGCTCGATGACCAGCATCAGCTCCAACCAGTCCGGTTCCGGTTCGGCCAAGGCCAAGAGCGGTGAGGCCGTTGATTGGACGGCGGTAGCCAAGGAAGTGTCCAACTCCGTGGTCTCCATCCAGACCGTGACCAGCGAGGGCACCGCCAAGGGTTCCGGCGCGATCGTCAGCGACAAGGGCTACATCGTTACCAATAACCATGTGATTTCCGGTGCACAGCAGATTCAGGTCACGCTCGCCAACGGCACCATCTATTCCGCGCAGGTCGTCGGCACCGATACCACCACCGATTTGGCGGTCATCAAGCTTGACAATCCGCCGAGCGACCTCAAAGCCGTGGAATTCGCCGATTCCGACGACCTTGCCGTCGGCGAGGCCGTGATGGCCATCGGCAATCCGCTCGGCTACGACGACACCGCCACCACCGGTATCGTCTCCGCACTCAACCGCCCGGTGACCGTGACCGATGACAACAACAACGCCATCGTCACCAACGCCGTGCAGATCGACGCCGCAATCAACCCGGGCAACTCCGGCGGCCCGACCTTCAACGCGGCCGGTCAGGTAATCGGTATCAACTCGTCCATCGCCTCCACCGCAAGCTCTTCCAGCTCGGCGGGTTCCATCGGCATCGGTTTCGCGATTCCGTCGAACCTCGTCAAGCGTGTGGCCAATGAGATCATCGAAAACGGTTCCGTGCAGCACGTGGCGCTCGGCATCACCATCAAGAGCTCCACGGTCGAAGCCGACGGTGTGACCCGTGGCTGCGCCCAGGTGCAGTCCGTGGTCGACGGCGGTCCGGCTTCCAAGGCCGGCGTGAAGGCGGGCGACTCCATCGTGGCCTTCAACGGCAAGGCCGTGAACAACAACTACTCGCTGCTCGGTTACGTGCGTGCCTCCGCCATGAACGACAAGGTGACGCTGACCATCGTGCGCGATGGCCACACCATGGATCTCGAAGTGACGCTGAATCAGGAGGAATCCAGCAGCAGCTCCTCCAACAAGCAGGAACAGAACGAGCAGAACAATGGCGGCAACGGTCAAGACCAGCAGGGCAACGGCCAGAACGGTGACGGCGGCGGATTCACCGATCCGTTCGGCCTGTGGTAAACCGGATCAGCAAGTCGGGGCGTAAACCCCCGACAAGCCCAAGGCGAACGCGATAATCATCGAAAAGCCTTGTAGCACCAAGCGAAACGGGACTGTGTGAGCAATCGCACAGTCCCGTTTCACATGCCGTGCGGCCAAGTCCCCCTGAAGACCTGTTACCCTTAAAACGAAGGTCGTTGAAGCGGCCGGATAATTGAACATTCCAGTAATCTTTTTACGCCGTGTATCGAGGCATTCCACGTTCGGACAGTGCCGCCGATGGGTTAACAAGGCGTGAATGCATCAGCCTTGGACCGGTATTCCGACCTGTACGTCCTCGGCTGGTATACGAGCGTAAGGAGATTCGATGCGTAGAGTCATCAATCTTTGCAAGCAGGTTCCACTCCTGCCGATCACCATCCTTGCCGCCATCCCGCTGGCCATGCTGGGCACGTGGCGACCATGGGGCACGCGTTCCGTATTCGCCATGCTGTTTGGCTGGGATTCGGTCAATCCCGGTGTCGGGCAGTGGCTGGTGATTGCGCTGGTGCTATACACGATTATCGTCACCGTGCTTGGCATGATCGACGATGTGCGGCATGGTCACGTCGGCGTCGATCTGTTGGCCGTCATCGCCATCGCCTCGACGCTCGCCGTTCAGGAGTATTGGGCCGCTTGGGCCGTGGTGCTGATGATCTCTTCCGGTGAGGCGATTGAGGAATTCGCACAGTCGAAAGCCGAAAGCAACCTGACGGCGCTGATCGAGGCCGCGCCGAGGACTGCGCACGTAGTAAGACTGCCGGGTATGCGTGGACATGTGCATGCGTCCGGCACCGAACATGCCTCGGATATTTCGGAGGACGGCTTCCGTCGCGCCGTCACAATGTCCGATTCTGCAGAATCGGACACAGGAGCGCCGAAGGCTTACGACGCTTCCGGAGAGCATTTCACCACGATTTCCGTGGACGACGTCAAGTTGGGCGACGTACTGTTGGTGCTGCCGGGCGAGACGGTTCCGGTTGATGGCAAGCTACTGTCGGGTGCGGCCACGCTTGACCTGAGCAACATCAACGGCGAGCCACTACCGCGCGAAATCTACGCAGGGGCACGCGTCATGTCGGGAGCCGTCAACGGCTCGACAACGCTGACCATGCGTGCCACACAGCTTGCTCACGATTCGCAGTATCAGAAGATTCTGGAGCTTGTCTCGTCCGCGCAGGACTCACGGCCGGCCGTCGTGAAAACCGCCGACGTGCTTGCGGTGCCGTTTACCGTTCTTTCGCTTGCGATTGCGGTGCTCGCATGGATCATTGCCGGCACTCCATTGCGATTCGCGCAGGTGCTGGTGTTGGGCACGCCTTGTCCGTTGCTGATTGCGGCTCCGGTCGCGTATGTCGCAGGAACGGGGCGGCTCGCCAAGGCGGGAATCCTTATCAAAGCGCAGGACGTGCTTGAAAACCTAGGCCGTGTGACGCATATCTTCTTCGACAAAACCGGCACGTTGACCGTTAAACAGCCGCAGGTCGTGCGTGTCGAGAAGCCGTTCGACGTGAGGTCCCCATTCAATGACGATCACATTCTCATGATGGCCGGCGTGGTGGAGGGGTACTCCGTGCATATTTTGTCGAAGGGCATCGCGGCGGCCGGGCAGCGGGCCATGCATGATTTGTATGCGCGGTATGCGGCCGGGCAGCGGCTGTGCGCGGAACGGAATCTTCCGGGGCATGGGCGCGACTACCCGGTGGTGAACAACATTGTGGAGGATGCCGGCAAAGGCGTGTCCGGCGAGGTGAGCGGGCACAAGGTGCGCGTGGGGCGTTATGCCTATGCCACGGCCGACGAGTTCGGCTTTTCGCCAGTGGTCCATGTGTCCGATTCTGGTGAATCGGACAAACGTGGCACCTCCACTACCCTCCAGATGTCCGATTCTCCCGAATCGGACAATATGAAGCCAGGAACTAGTGTTCAAGTGTCCGATTCACCAGAATCGGACATGCAGAGGGTACGGAATGCGGGTGTACTGTCCGATTCACCAGAATCGGACAAACGGGCGGTGAAAGGCAGGCTGGATGTGAACTCGCGGTTCGCGCCGCTTGAACCGGATGAGATGGCCGCGTACGTGGCGCTTGACGGGCAACTGGCTGCACGCATCGTGTTGCGTGATATGCCGCGCAAGAACGCGAAGAACGCCTTGGCCCGACTGCGCGAGCTTGGTGTCGGGAAACTGTCCATGCTGACCGGCGACAAAGCGGCTTCCGCGCGAATCATCGCCGAGGAGGTCGGCATTGATGACGTCCATTCCGAACTGTTCCCTGAGGACAAAGTGCGTGCGGTCAAGGATGCTTCCGAAGCTACGCGCCGGCATCGGACGTGGTGGGATGGCTTCACGGGCGAATCCCGAATTCATCAGGTGACCATGATGGTTGGCGACGGTGTGAACGATGCGCCGGTGCTCGCGGCCGCCGACATCGGCATGGCCATGACCGATGGTACGTCGACCGCGGCTTCCGAATCCGCTCAGGTCGTGATCATGAACGACGACATCGCTTCCGTGCCGCGTGCCATCGCCATCGCCCGTCGTACTAAGAAGGTGATGCTGCAGGCGGTGCTCGTGGGTCTCGGTCTTGCCGTCATCGGCATGATCGCCGCCGCGTTCAACCTGATTCCGGTGGTGGTCGGTGCGTTTATGCAGGAAGGCATTGATGTGGTGAGCATACTGTGGGCCCTCACTGCTTTGTGGGATAGGGAGTGAGCGTGCGGATTCGCCTTGGTGGTAGAGGCTGTTCTTGCGTCTTTCCCAAGATATTTGGGATTGGATGCGATGATGAACCGTGCACGATTCCCAGGAATGTGATTTCCTGAAAGTCGTGCACGGATTTTCCTTGAAAAAAGTGCCGGGACTCACCTTCAAAGACATTTAGGGGGTATCGGTTGAGTGATAAACCGAGCACGACTCTCGAAAAGACCATTTTCCTGAAAGTCGTGCGCGATTACGTGATGCGGCCTCTATCCGTATATCCCAACAAATCCCTATAGTCCCATGGCCCTACAGCGAACTGGGTGAGATTTCGCCGGCGATGGGTCGCTTCATCCATTCGCCGAAGTCCGATCCGGTCACGCCTTGCGACAGTAGGAACATGATTTTCGCGTAGGCGGCCTCCAGCGTCATGTCACCCGATCCGATGGCCCCGGCGCGAGCGATCGCATCGCCCGTCTCATAATGGCCGAGCAGCACTTCCGCCTGCTGACATTGCGATGCGATGATAACCGGTACGCCGTCATGTAGCACGTCGGCGATCACGTCGGTCAGGCCTGGCTCGTCGCTGGGCACATTACCCACGCCATATGCGCGTAACAGTACCGCCTCCGGCCGCGGTGTGAGCATGGCGTCCAGTCGTGCCGCAGAAATGCCCGGTACCATGTCGATTACGGCCACGTCATGGCGCTCGTACGGTTTCGGTGACCGCCAGCCACATCCGACCGCTGCGGAATCGTCCGCATACCAATGCCAAGGCGTGCCGGTGCGTGCCAGCGGTCCGGTGGACGGCGCCGAAAATCCTTCGAACGCCCAGCTCGATGACTTGCTTACACGATTGCCGGCAAACAGATGATGCCCGAAGAACAGTCCCACGCCATGGAATCGTCCGCTCATGGCCGCGTTCAACGCACCGGTCACATTGGCAGTGGCATCCGACTCGATTTTGCCGAGCGGATGCTGCGAGCCCGTGAAGATTACCGGCTTGCCGAATTCAGTCAGCGCGTACGACAGGGCCGCGCTGGAATAGCTCATCGTATCGGTGCCGTGCAACACCACGAACGCGTCGGCGTCGGCGGCATGCGTGCGCAAATCGTCGATCATCGTCTGCCAATTGTCGGGTGTCGCATTCGACGAATCAATCAGCGGATCAAGTTCGGTGAACGAAAACAGGCCGGAGTCCATATGCGCATCCTCAAGCAGACGGAACAGCCATCCACGGGTGTCGGCGCCCGGAATCAGGCCATTCGGCGAGTCGATCATCCCGATTGTGCCACCGGTATAGGTGATGTGAATGCGCATTGCCTTCCTCCTTATCGAAAAATCGATGCGCCGGGTGGGCGGCCTGTATGTTCCGCCGCCCACTTTACTGTCTTGTCCGATATCGTGAGCGGCTACTTGCCCGGCGTTTGCGTGGTTTCCAGCACGTCGGCCACGCCGTTGCCGTTGTCGTCGAGCATCTCGTCCATCAGATCGCCGTTGATGCGACCGCGTACGTAGAACCAGCCCACCACCATGGCGATGATGACCACCACGAACATGGCGAGCGTCCAACGGCCGGCAGCGCTGGTGAGATTCGACAGCACGACCACCGCGAAGAACAGCAGGGAGATGTAGTTGGTGTACGGTGCGCCCGGCATGCGATATTCCGGTCGCGTTTCCTCGCCGGTTTTCGCCTTCTTGAGGAATGCGAGATGCGTCACAAGAATGCACGCCCAGGTGCCGGCGATGCCGATACCAGCCAGATTCATGACGATTTCGAACGCGTCGGATGGCAGTACCGCGTTAAGTGCCACGCCGACCAGTCCCAGCGTGGAGGTGATGATGATGCCGCCATACGGCACGTGATGCTTGTTCATGCGTGCCGCGAATTTCGGTCCGGATCCGGCCACGGCCAGCGAACGCAGGGTGCGTCCGGTGGAATACAGGCCTGCGTTGAGCGAGGAAAGCGCCGCGGTCAGGACTACGACCTGGATCACGTCGCCGGCATGCGGAATGCCAATGCCGGAGAAGAACGTGACGAACGGCGATTCGTTGGAGGAGTAGGCGGTATACGGCAGCACGAGTGCCATGAGCACCACAGAACCCACGTAGAACACGAAGATGCGGATGATCATCGAATTGATGGCCTTCGGCAGCACTTTCTCGGCGTCCTTGGCTTCGCCGGCGGCCACACCGACCATTTCGGTGCCGCCGAACGCGAATACGACGCCCAAAGTCAGGGCGAATACCGGTGCGATGCCCATCGGGAACAGGCCTCCGTTATCGGTGATGTTGGCGATGCCGGCGTGGGCGTCGCCAACCGGGGCGCCCGTTACGATGGCCCAGATGGCGATGAGCATGAACGCGACGATGGTGGCCACCTTGATGGCCGCGAACCAGAATTCCGCCTCACCGAACATTTTCACGCTCAGCATGTTCAGCACGAACACCAACGCCAGCGCAATCAGTGCCAGTAGCCATTGCGGCACGCCTTGGAACGCCTTCCAGTAGTGGAAGTACACGGCTACGGCGGTGATGTCGGCCATGACGGTCACGGACCAGTCCAGGAAGAACAGCCATCCGGTCACGTACGCGCCCTTCTCACCGAGGAATTCGCGTGCGTAGGAGACGAATGCGCCGGATGACGGGCGGCGGATTGCCAGCTCGCCTAACGCGCGCACCATCAGGAACGCGAAGATGCCGCATACGGCGTAGGCGATTGCCAGTCCTGCGCCGCCCTGCGACAGTCGGCCGCCCGCGCCCAGAAACAGACCGGTACCGATGGATCCGCCGATGGCGATCATCTGGATATGACGTGGCTTCAGGTCCTTGGCATAGCCTGCGTCGCTTTTGTCTTGTTTGACTGCGCTGTGCGATGTTGCGTCGCTCACTGTTGCTTGCTCTTTCTCTGTGTTGTAGGTCCCATGCATGCGTGCCGTATGAGGGCGGTGGCATTCGTCAAACGTTTTTAGTCTGATGGATAGGCACATGAATTAACAGGCACATTATAAGGACGGCGTGCAACTGAGCGAGATCCGATTGCATCCGTGCCACGACAGCGGCGCCGTGAGCCGTTCGGGCCGTGTAATGCGGCTGGCCCCTGCCTGCCATGCCCATATCGGATGTGCTTAAATTGGTGCATCAGAGAGAAGCTGCATGGCGGTGGGAGACTGATATGGGGAATGAGATGCTGGCCGGTGCCGTGGGGGAGGCAAGGCCGGGTGAGACGAAACGGTTCGGAACCGGAATGAGGGGTTGGATTCGCCGTCGTTGGCGTCCCATCACGTTCATCGCGTACGTCGTCGTGATCGTATGCGTGATGGCGTTCCATGAGCCGTGGTTCGATGAGGCGCAGTCATGGCTCATCGCACGCGATGCGTCATTCCGCGATATCCTGCTGCTGCGCCCGCATTACGAGGGGCATCCGCCGCTATGGTGGCTGATGCTGGCGATTCCCGCGAAGCTCGGGGTGCCATATGAGATCGGTCTGAAAGGTGTGCAGTTGGTCTGCGCCGCGGTCATGGCATGGTTGCTGGTGTTCCGCTCGCCCTTCCCCCCGCTGGTCGCGGTCCTGCTGCCGTTCACATATTTTCCATGCTTCCAATATGGCGTCACCTCCCGTCCGTACGCGCTGATGTGCGCCGCCATATTCCTGGTGGCCGACTGCTGGAAGGGACGCGACCGGCATCCGTGGCGCTTGACGTTGAGTCTGCTGCTGCTCTGCTGCACCAGTAGCTACGGCATCGTTCTGGCATGCGCGGTGGCGTTGGTGTGGGTCGCCCGCGTGCTGCTGCAGGCGCGGTCCCTCCGCGCCCTAATCGCCGATTCCGGACGATTCGTCGCCTGGCTGACGCTGATGGCCGTGGGCCTTATGCTGGCCGCATGCATCCTGCCATATCCCGACACCTTCGGCGTGACCCCCGGCACGAACGGCAATTCACCCATTCTGCAGTTCCTGATGTTCTGGCTGGTATTGCCGTCCGAAAGCATGTTCACGTCGTTCGCCGGCGATGTCTCGCTGCATGGCATGAGGATGGACGTCCTCCCGATTGCGGTGTGCGTGGTACTGTCGGCGTTGATCTGGGCCGCGCTGGTCCGTCTTGCACGCAGACGCGACGACCTTGATATTCTGCTGCTGCCGTATGCGCTATTCGCGCTGTGTGCGGCGAAGTATTTCAGCCTGCATCATCTGGGCATCATGTTTGCGCTGTTCGTCGCGGATTGGTGGATACTTGTCCGTGACAGTCCGCTTGATGCGGACGATGCGCCGGAACGTCTACGCCGATTCGTGAAGACACGGTTCGAGAAAACCGCCGAAACCCGGCGCTGGAGTCCCGCTGTCGTGCGTGACTGCGTGATCGTGGCGTTGCTGTTGCCAAGCCTGTTGTGGAACGTCGCCGCCATCACCTGTGACCTGCGCTACGACTATTCGGGCGCACGGGCCATGGCGGCATTCGTCAAGCGCAACGGGCTCGAGCATGACCGCTGGGTGTCGTTCTGGCGCTACTATCCCGAAACCACCTGGCCGGACGGAAGCCATACGCCGCGCCAGGAAGATACGCACCGTTACAGCTGGGCGGCAATCGCCGCCGACCCGTACTTCGACCACGGCCTACTGGACTGTACCTATCGCGGCCGTTCCTACGAACCGAACCAGGTGCCGACGGCATCGCGGATGAATCGGGAAATCGCGGCCTGTGCCGCCAATGGCGAACCTGAATTCGTGATCGGAGACACCGATTTTCCGGATTACTATTTCAAGCGCCTCGGATACCGTATGCGCGACTATCGCAAGATCACGATCGCGACGAAGCGCACGCCGTGGAAGAACTGGACCACCACCGCCGACATCACGGCGTATGTGCGCGTGGATGTGTTGCGCGATCTGCGTTCGTGACACCCCGCCATTCCGGACCACGTCAGGAAGGGAGAGCTTGGCAGAGAGCCATCCAAGCATCCATTCCCCCGGCAAATCGACCCTTTTGCGTTTCGACGGTTTGCGTTAGGCTAGAGCGCGTGACTGAGACTAATGAACTTCGTATTGCTGTTATCGGCGCCGGCCCCGCAGGCGTCTACTCCTCCGACATCTTCCTGCGCCAACTGGGCAAGCTCGGCGACGAACTCGGCTTGGGTACCAAGGCCCGCATCGACCTGTTCGAAAAGCTGCCCGTACCGTTCGGCCTGGTGCGCTACGGCGTGGCCCCCGATCATCCTTCCATCAAGTTCATCGCCAGCGCGCTCGAGAAGACGCTCGACAACCCCGACATCCACCTGTACTGCGACGTGGAATTCGGCAAGGACGTGACGCTTGACGAACTGCTCGAACGCTACGACGCCGTGCTGTTCGCCACCGGTGCAGTGGAAGACAAGCCGCTCGGACTGCCGGGAGCCGATCTTGACGGCGTGTACGGTGCCGCCAAGTTCGTGGAATGGTATGACGGCTATCCGACCGGCGCTCGCGAATGGCCGCTCGAAGCCGAAGAAGTCGCCGTAATCGGCGGTGGCAACGTGGCCATGGACGTGGCGCGCGAGCTCATGCGCAACGCCGACGATCTGAAGGAACGTACCGACATTCCGGACAACGTGTACGAAGGCATCAAGGGTAACAAGGCCAAGGTGCTGCACCTGTTCATCCGCCGTGGCGTGGCCCAGGCCAAGTTCTCCGTGCAGGAGCTGCGTGAGATGGAAAAGCTGCCGGGCGTGCAGCTGATCATCAACGAGGACGACTTCGATCTGGATGACGACACCATCGAGGAGGCCGGCAAGGACAAGCTCACCCGCCAGATGGTCGAAGAACTGTTCACCATCCGTGAGATGGCCGAAGACATGGAAGACGACGGCGACACGGACTTCGAAGGCAATCCGGCCGACCGCAAGTACTATGTGCATTTCAACTCCGCGCCGGTCGAAGTGCTGGGCGAGGATGGCAAGGTCGTCGGCATCCGTGTGGAGAAGACCGAGACTTCAGCGGATGGCAGGATGAGCCGCACCGGCGAATTCGAGGAATACCCGGTGCAGGCCGTGTACCATGCAATCGGCTACAAGCCGGCCACCGCGCCGGGCATTGCCTATGACGAGCGCCGTGCGCACCTGGCCAATGCCCATGGTGATGGCCGTATCACCACGGCTGCCGAAGCCGGTGAGGATGTTGAGGTGCGTGAGCGCCTGTATGCCACCGGTTGGGCCAAGCGCGGTCCGGTGGGCCTGATCGGCTCCACCAAGTCCGACGCGCTGCTGATCGTCACCAACATGCTGGAGGATTTGTCCAAGGCCGCCGAGGGCGGACGCGTGGCCGCCGATCGCGATCCGGAATCCATTGACCGCCTGCTTGCGGAACGTGGCGTCAAGCCGATCGACTTCGCTGGCTGGAAGAAGGTCGATGCCTTCGAGCGTGCCGAGGGTGCGAAGGAAGGCCGCGAGCATAAGAAGGTCATCGAACCCGAGCAGATGCGCGCTCTGGCCCACGCCTGATTCCCACAGCCCCTTTCCCCAGCCCCTCGAGCAGAGAGCTCGAGGGGCTGCTCGTATGATGCTTCGATGCGCTGGGAGGGCGGCTTCACCGCATGTTTCGGCTCCCAGAAAAACCCAAGGTGTGCGTAAGGCCACGATAACTTTTCGGTCATAGCGTTACGCACTACAGGGGAATCATACGAAAACGGAGTGTCATGGGATTCGGCGATCGTAGAAATCACGTGTGGAAAACAGGTCGAATGTACATGCGTAGGCGCGTCACCGTGGCTGTGACCGGCATCGCGGCGGCAGCCGCACTGTCTGTCGCCTTTGGTACGGGAGCGGCTGGTTTGCAGGGCCTTGGCTCATCCGCATCCGAGGGAGGTGGAAAGAGCGCCTCTTCCAGCGGACAAGCCTCCTCAACATCACAAACCGATGCATCCGACAGTCCGACGCAGTCCGCGATGAACGGCATCGACGCACTTGATGGCAGCGCAACGATCTCAACTTCCGGCTTCACGCTCGACACCGACTCGCAACTGGCCATCGAATCGCAGATAACCAATTTCGAATCCGCAGGATATACCGCATCCTTCGTGCTGGTCGACATCAATACCGGCCGTGCAATCTCCTACAATGCGGATGCGCAGGTCTATTCGGCGTCCGCAATCAAAGCGCCGTTCATCATGGCACTCGCCTCGACGGGCACCATCGATCTGAACGCGGTATACCAAGCGGGCGATACGCAGAACGCAACGACGAAACGGAACATCGATCAGGTGCTGACCGTCTCCGACAATACCGCTTACAGCTGGCTGGTCGACACGTATGGCACCGACGCCTTCGATTCATGGGCGGCACAAGCCGACACCACCGTGCAGATGGCCGGCTATGGTTACGTGACCACTTGTGCGCGGGACATGGCGAAGCTGTGGACGCAGGGTTATGGATTCCTGTTCGCACAGCAGACGTCCGGGGCCGCCGATGTTTCCGACGATGCGCTGCAGTGGTTGTCGGGCGATATGACGGATTCACTCAACTCCAATATTCATCGGGCGCTCGGCGACTCAACCACGGTGTATACGAAAGCTGGATGGATCAGTGGCGAAGGCGACCTGTATGCATTGAATGACGGCGGAATCGTGTCGTCGTCATCCGGTGCGTACGTGCTCAGCGTGATGACGGACGCATGCGGACGCAACGACTTACTCACCGAGCTGGTTGACGTATTGGATTCGGTGCATTCCGGCGCCATGCTGGCGTAGGGCGATTCGCAATCGCACGCTTTGCGCGCACCTGATATGTTGCGCCGGTCGGTGGCGGGGTGCGGACCCGATAAGGCGCCCAGCATGTATCCAGCAAAATATCAGGCTGCATCTTTACGCTTGGGCCCTATGAACGGCAAATTGCGGGTGCATGGCCATTGCAATGGCTTGAAGACAACGCTGCTTTTCGCGTTGATGTGGGGCGTCATCATGCTGATTTGGTGGGCTACGGGTGGTAGTCAGCGCACGCTTGGCGTCTACATTCTCATCGGTCTTGGCTCGACTTTCGTCTCATACTGGTTTTCCGACAAACTGGCCATCGCATCGATGGGTGCGCGGGCCGTCAGCGAGCAGGAGGCGCCGATGCTGTACAAAATCGTGCGCGAACTGTCCGCAAAGGCGGGCAAGCCGATGCCGCGCATCTACATTGCGCCGACCATGAGCCCCAACGCCTTCGCGACCGGCCGTAACGAACGGCATGCCGCCGTCTGCTGCACGCAGGGCATTCTGCAGATGCTCAACGAGCGTGAGATTCGCGGCGTACTCGGCCACGAACTCATGCATGTGTACAATCACGATATTCTGACCTCCGCAATCGCATCCGCCATGGCCACGGTGATTTCGTATCTCGGCTATTCGCTCATGTATTTCGGAGGTGGCTCATCGCGAGACGATCGCGACAGCTCGTCCAGCAGCGGACTCGGGTTGCTTGGCGTGCTGCTGAGTGCGATCCTTGCGCCGATTGCCGCCTCTTTGATTCAGATGGCGATTTCGCGCACGCGCGAATACGATGCCGATGAGGACGGTTCGATGCTGACTGGCGATCCCGAAGCGCTCGCCTCCGCATTGAATAAGATTTCGTACGGTGCCGAGGCCGCGCCGATGCGCAAGACCGCAGGCACGCAGTCGGTGGCCGCGATGATGATCGCCAATCCGTTCTCCACAGAAGGCTTCTCCCGCCTGTTTTCCACGCACCCGCCGACCGCCGACCGCATTGCGCGACTTATGCAGATGAGCCAGGAGATGAAGGCACAGGGCGTGCAGTCCGGATATGCGTCCGATGGGTATGTGCAGGGCGGGTATTCGCAGAGTGGATACGTGCAAGGCGGATATTCGCAAGGACCGTTCCGCAGCTGACTGGTGGATTTGGACGGCGGATTTAACTGGCGGATGCTCGCGCGGCACGGGTACAGCGCTCGTGCGGCGGAGCCGCTCAACGGACTCGACTGACGGATCTGGCTGGCGGGCGGTTATGTGGGCGCGTGCGGCGCGGGTCGGTAATCCGTATATCGGGAACCGCGTCTGTGGAGCCGTGCGCGACGTGCTAAACTTAACCTCCGTGCCCAAAAGGCACTTTTTGCGGATGTAGTTCATCGGTAGAACGAAAGCTTCCCAAGCTTTAAAGGCGGGTTCGACTCCCGTCATCCGCTCCACTTCCTTCAACGTCGAGGCTGTGAATCCCAATCATTCCAACGATTCTTGATTATGTAAATACCTGCTCAATCACATAGATGCTGCTGGAATGTTGTCACCGTGTTGTCGCGGGAATCTGACTGTGCGTGGCGGGTGGGGATGATTCCTTCCGGGAATACCCCCTCTGAGCGGCCCATGAGTGAACAATGTTGAGATTTGAGCGGATTCGTGTCATAGGGCATCATCGCATTACATTTGATATAGTAGATATTTTTAGCCAATGATAGAAAGGAGTGGGTTATGGCTGAAATTACCGTCTATCCAGCCACACTCCGTTGGGCTGTTAAAACGAGCGATGCTGATCCTGCTGCTGTGGCAGCCAAACGAGGGCTGGCGGATTTTCCGGAATGGCTGAATTCCAGTGAGCCACTTCGTCTTTCTTTCAGCAAGCTGTCTGATATAGGCAAAGCGCTGCAAATGCCATTTGGCAGCCTTGTGCGTTCTTCCGTTCCCGAACAGCATGAGGATGAGTTAGTTCAATATCGCACTATCAAGAATCATGGGGTTGAACCAAGCAAGGATTTGCAGGATGTGATTCGTTTAATGCGCAATCGGCAGGATTGGGCTAAGGATGAGCTTTCTGCGCTGGGACTTGATGAAAACCGGCTTGTCGGCAGCGTTGGTCCTAATGCATCCGCTGAGGAACTGGGAAAGGCAATTCGCGAGAAACTTCAGTTGAAAGATGCGTGGTATGCGCACAAGACCGTAGAGGAGCAGTTTCGGTACATTAGGCAGCGGGCTAGTGAAAACGGCCTGATTGTGATGGTTGATTCCAAAGTGGGAACTTCTCGTAGACGTTTAAGCGTGCAGGAATTCCGTGCGTTTGTTCTCTTGGATCAGACGGCCCCGTTGATTTTTATCAATCGCAATGATTCCTTTTCTGCGATGCTCTTTTCTCTGCTTCATGAGATTGGTCATGTCTTGCTTGGAAGTAATGAGATCTTTAATGATGGTTACGCAATGAGCGGAACGCGAGTTGAGCGGCTTATTAATCAGGCAGTTATTCAATCCGTCGTGGAAAATCAAGAATTTTGCGACTATTGGAGAGAATCTAGGTGCAGGAATAACGATATATTGATGATTTCTAGTGAATGCGCGAAACGCTACGGCCTTAGTGCGCTAGCGCTCACTATTCATGCCAATTATTTGGGGCTGGCTACCGACGAAGATGTGCGGATTGTATCTGAAGAGACGCGGAGACATTTGGATGAGACACGTAGCAGCGATGCAAAGAGAGATGGCCACGGTAATCAGAACAACACGAATGCGTTCCATCTAGATAGTGGTTTCGTCGGCTTGGTGAAGAGTAGCGTCGAGCGGGGTTCTCTGAGCTATTCTGATGCTTTTTCTTTGCTGGGTGTGAAGTCTGTCCAAGCTTATGATGGCCTGCTCCGAGTAAAGGGGATGGCGAAATGAGTGATTTGTTTTTGCTTGATTCGGATATTTTTATCAATTCGTATCGTGTTCATCATCCCTTCGCCTATAAGGAGTTTCATTCTTTTTGGCGTTGGCTGGAGAAATTGGCCTCTGCTGGGAAGGTGCAGCTGCTCGACTCCGTCTATAAGGAAATAACGCATAGGAACAGTAAGGGACAAATCGATGAACTAGGCCAGTGGGCCGAATCCGTCTTTAGTGAACGCCGAATTACTCATAAGATCGATGAAATTGGCGCAGCTTATGCTCAGGTGCAGGATTATTTGGCTACATGCGGCTGTTATCGTCCTGCCTCCTATGCGCAATGGGAGCCTGAAGATAAAGCTGATCCTTGGCTTATTGCTGCTGCCAAAGTGCTCCATGCCACCATCGTGACAAATGAGCAAGCGGCGAAGCCGACGCCTAATCAGCCTTTGAAGAAAGAGCCCAAAATTCCTGATGTAGCTGAAGCTCTGGGTGTGCAGACTATGGATTTGCGTGAATTTTATGACGCAAGTGGCGGTCTTACTCATAGTGATTACCCGATACAACCGGTGTTCTGACCAGGGCTTGGTCAGCTTGTAAGGTCTCTACGGCTGCGATCTTGCTGCTGATGGACGTAGCTACGTCGTCAAGATCGGTGTCGAATAGGTCTGCATAGGTGTCCAGCGTCATGGCTGCGTTCTTGTGTCCGAGCATGCGCTGGACGGCCTTGACGTTAGCTCCGGAGCTGATGGCGATGGAGGCTGCTGTATGGCGAAGGTCATGGCAAGTCAGCGTCGGGACACCGGAATCGCGCAATGCTCTTGCGTACCAGCCGTGGTTTTTCGCGGATTGTTCGCGTAAGCGGCCGCCGGAGGGTGAGGTAAACACCAAATCTTCGGGGTCCTTCCCCTCGCACTGTCGCTTAATTGCCTCCATTACTTGCGTTGGAACAGGGACGTCTCGTATCTCCCAAGTCTTTGGAGCGCCCTCAAAATGTTCTTTGCCGGATCGAACCCAGCTCAACCGCACTTTGAGCCGATTGTTTTGAGTATCCACATGTTTGACGCGCAATGCAGCTGCTTCGCCCCATCGGAGACCGCAGAAACCCAACGTCAAGATCAGGGTTTGGTAGTTGCCCGCCGCGTGGGCGAGGCTAAGAACTTGTGCGGGATCGAGGTAGGTGCGGTCTTTGCGCTGCTTTCTTGGGAGCTGGCATCCATCTGCCGGATTGCGTCGTATACTGCCGTCTCGGACCGCAAGATCAAGTATGCCTTTGAGCACTCCGTGGGCACGAATGGTAATCGTCGCGGAACGTTGCTGGGCGAGTTCGCTGACCCAAGCTTGTATCTCGCTGTGCCTAATGGATGCAATTTCTCGGGTTCCCCATGTGTCGCGCACATGCACTCTCCATGAGCACTCAAGATCGTCGTAATATTTGGGCTTGACGACGTTTTTCTTGCCCTTTAGCCAAGTGTCTGCGAATTGACGGACTAGCATTTTGCCTGCATTCGGGTCGATGTAATCGTTGTCTGCGATGTACGTCGTCATGCGAGCCAAGTAGTCCTGTGCGTCTTTTCTGCGCCGGAAACCGCGCTTGGTGCGTTGGACATGATTGGGGTCGCGATAGCTGACTCGGTATAGTTTGCCGCCGGACTTGGTGGTATAGGCGTATATGGGCATGGTTGGTTGTCTCCTTCGACGATTGCCGAGGAAGACAACCCGGCCCTATTCCAAAAGCTTCTTTAGGGGGAGGCCGGGATCGATGCCTGGCTCGGTTCTGTCGTAAACGGTGATGGGTGACGGAAGTTTTGCCGAAGCTGATTCGGGAACGCGCTCCTTCATAAGCGTCAGCCAGTGTGAGGCCGTTCGCAGGGGAATGTCGAAGACTTCCGTCAGGCGTTTCGTTGCGGGACCTTTGTTGAGCCGGGTGACTGAATGGATTCGCGAGACCCATTTCAAAGTTTCGGGGGTGGGCCCTTGCCGGCGGAGCGCGGGGAAGTCCACTTTGCTCAGCACTTCATTTTCCCAGTTCGGCAGCGGGCCGAAAACGTTGGTTCCCGTTTCCGTGATTTCGTAGGACCACAGCGGGGGGTGGTAGGAGCGGATGATTTGCTCGATGGGTAGACGCGCGATGTCCCTGATCTTCAGTTCTCGGGCGGTGCCGATCTCGCATTTTCGCAGGACGATGCGCTGCTCCTCTTCGCTGTAACCCATGTGCAGGCGGATGGCGTATTTCCCGATGTGATCCTCCGCCGCGCCGATGCAGTATTCGGCCCTGACGGCAAGTCCCGGAGCGATGGAAACGAACACGGCTCGGTTCATGCTTTCGAAATCTGTGTAAACGATGAACTGCCATTTGTCCACGTCGAGGGCGTATGCCACGCCTTCGTAAAGCGGGTTTGCCTCTTCCATGCTCATGGCAGCAAGTATGACATGAGCGACAATCACTTTGCAATAGCCATATTGACAACATGTAGGCAATGATATGCTACAATCACCGCAATGGCAAATCTGTCATCAAATATGCAAGTCGATTGAAAGGACCTCCAATGAGCGCAGTAGTAACTGGAACGGAACCATACATTAGCGATGACGAAGTGGTGTCTCGTATGCCCGGCATGACCAAGGGGAACCTTGCCCAGCTTCGCTACACAGGCAAGGGTCCTAAGTTCTACAAGCCGTCACCGCGCATAGTGCTGTACAAGTGGAGCGATGTTCAGAATTGGATTGAAGATCACGCACAGACTAGGACGCGATGAATGTCAGACCGAAAGAGGATCACTCCAAAACGAGTAAGGGTCGTGCCGACGGGAATCGGCGCGACCCAAAGAATCCGTGTTTGCACGCGCTGCCACTTGAAAACCGGCGCGAGATAAGGCCAAAAGGACTCTTACAATGCTTTATTATAACGATTTGCGCTCGGAGAGAGGCGAATTCTTTGGGGATGGCATAGCGAGAACCGCCGGGGGGATCCCATACAATCCGGAGGTCGATGACAATGCGGCATTCCCCGACGATGGGTTCTGGAATTCAAGGACGAGCCTACGGGAGATCAAGGATTACGCGGTCAGCAGGCTTGTGTCTCCAGATGCGGTGCTTGCCGTGACGCTCTGTCGCATCATTGTGGCGACGCCTCCCCATGGGGCGTTGCCCTCGACCATCGGATCGGATTACGGTTCGTTGAATTTCGGCGTGGTGATTCTCGGCAATCCGGGGTCAGGCAAGGACGCGGCCTTCGGCGCGGCGAAGGCGCTGGTGCCGGACATACGTGACGCTCCGGTGACCAGCGTGGCGAGTGGGCAGGCCATCAGTGCTCTGTTCGGACAGCGCGTGCAGGAGGAGGGCAGGTTCAGATTGGAGTGCAAGTCCCCTCGTGCCATGCTCAGATATTCCGAAGCGTCTAATTTCAGGGCGTTGTCAAGCGCGAGGGAAAGCAATCTCCAGCCGGAGATGCTATCGCTGTTCTCGGGACAGCAGATTGGCGACTACACCAAGAACAGAGAGCTGTCCGTGACCATTCCTGAACATGGGTACAGGGCGGTCATGGTGATTTCCGCGCAGCCGTCGATGATGGGAATGTTCGAGGGCGGTGTCGGCGTGGGCTTCCAACAACGATTCCTCTACGTCTCCGCATACAGCGACAGGCTCAATGTCCGTGCCGTCGACGAGGAGGCAATCGCGCTTTCCTCATTGACGAAGTTCCCCTATGACACAAAGCTATTGCCTGAAGATTATCCCATTGAGCAAATGAACCGGCTCTACGAGTGCGGAAGCTATGCCAGGGCTAACGAATCCACGCCAGAAACCAGCCATCTGAGAATGCAAGCCATGAGATTGCCGCCCGCTGTGAAGCGCGAGATCATCGCAGATAAAATACGGGTCAACAGGGAACGAGGAGGGAATCCGCGCAGGGCGCACGGTATGTATCTGCAAACAAAGCTGGCGGCGGCGTTCTGCTTGCTTGAAGACCCGCAATCGTCTGAAATCACGCAGGAAGATTGGGATCTCGCAGGCATGATGATGCAGTGCTCGCGCAAGTGTTACGAGGAGAACCTGCGGGAATACAAGAACGAGAATCTCAATCGTCGCGCCGATTGCAAAGAGGAGGACGAGTTGGTTCGTGAGCAGGTTGATATGCGCGCCCTCCGTGCCACCGAAAACCGCATCGTCGAGCTGCTGGAAAGCTCGGCCCAAGAGTCTGTCTCTAGGGCAGAGATATCACGGTCTCTATCGAAACGGCAAAAACTATTCATGGATGAGGCATTGGAAAACCTGACAGCTTCAGGAGTGATTAAATGCGGCAAAGGCAGGCGAGGCGGGGATCGATATTCGCTTATCTAGTCGACCTACCAACCTACCGACCTACTTACTACTGCCGTAAGGGTTTTCGCGACCTACCTATTGAACCTATCAACCTCCCCTAGGTAGGTCGATAGGCTGGATTGGTAGGCGGTCGAATCCCAGTGATTCCAATGGGTAGGTTGGTAGGTCGGTAGGTCACTTGGATGATCGAAGGGGTCGAGAAGACTATGAATGACTCCAATCTAGCCGGCTGATGGTGTCAGAGAGTTCGGCGGGGCCTAATGATGCGGCTGTTGTTTTCCTAGGCTGGACTTGTTTTCACTGTGGCTCTGCTGCCACTACGGGTTTGCTAGGCTGGGTGTTTTTGAACTCTAATGCGTATGGAGAATGATGATGATTGATTTGGATGAGTGGAGGTCGCTGGCGATGGCGGCATTGCGGGAGACATTCGGCGAACGTTTGCTGTGCGTGGGATTGCAGGGCAGCTATTTGCGTGGCGAGGCCCGGCCGGACATCGACATCGATTTGCTGGTGGTGCTCGACCATGTGGAGCTGACCGATCTTGACCGCTTCCACGAGGCGATGCGCGCGGTGCCGGAAGGCGGAAAGGCCGTCGGTTTCACCTGCGGATGTGACGAACTGGCCGCGTGGCCCGCCTATGAGCTCGCGCAGTTCGAGCACGGCACCCAGGTCTGGCATGGCGACCTGCATGCTTTGCTTCCCGTCTATGGGCAGGCCGATGTCCGGCTTGGTGCGAGGGTAAGTGTGGCGAACCTCTATCACATGACCAACCACACGTATCTGACGACGCGGGAGCTGCCTGCGGATGCCCGTCTGGACGCTTTGCGCGCCATGCTCAAGGGGTTCTTCTTCTCCTTGCAGATCGTCCACGCCGTTCGCACCGGCGTGTTCGTCCCGATCAAACGCGAACTGCTTGCTGCTCTGGAGGATCCATCGGAACGCATGCTGCTCGCGCACAGCATCGACCCCGGTGAAGCCCAAGAAGGGGATTACTCGGCATTGCAGCAATGGTGCTCAGCCATTATGCAAACCCTGTCGGCCATCTGAGATTGGCCGGCGTCGTCTTACTGAGAAGGGCTTAGCGTCATAAGGCTCTGAGCGCTTTTGGGTAATGCATTACACCGCAAGACTCTTGCGCATGACCAGCTCTCCGTCGTGTTCGCTGATGGTGGTAAAACCAAGCGACTCATAAAGGTGGAGGGCGTTGATGTTGGTGCGCTGAACCGAAAGACTGGCTGCGGTGTGACCGTCGGTCCGCAGCTGGGCTAGTAACACCGTCATTAGGCACCGACCTATGCCTTGGTCTCGCCAGTCGGGAAGCAAGGATATGGAGACTTCTGGCGTTGCCGTATCGATGGTGCCGTAGCCTGCGGCGTTGTTCGGGAAGATTCTGGCCCATGCAGCACCCACGACCTGCGAACCATTCGGCAGCCCGTTGCGGGCAACCATGCAGGCGTCGTCGGGCCGCCCGAATCCCTCGATATATCGTCGAAGTTCCGGCAGCTCGACAACGCTCCTGTCTGGTGTCGGGGTTCCCGGCGGCACATGGATTGCCTGGTACAGGAACTCGGCGAGCAATGGATACTCCTCTGGTTCCATCGCCGTGATTGTGATATCTGTGGGAGTCGGCACAGCATCCGGTACTTGTTCCGTTGTTGTCATCGTCGCTCCAGTGCTCTTTCCAAATCCTTGATGTATCGTGTTTGCTGTCGTTTCAGATAGGCTTTGACGAATGGCCTCAGCACCAGTTTCTTTGCGGTCACCTGCTCCGTGAACTCAACTGCCGTCGCGTCGCCCATTGGACTGAAGGTTCCGATCCAATGGCCCGTCATATTGCCGTTTTCCATGTCAAATTCCCAGCGTTCGCATGGTTCGCAACAAGTGACGGTGAATGTGGTGGCATAACCATCGTTGGTATACTCCACGAACCGGCTGTCGTTCACGATCTCGGTTTTGCTCAGGTCCGAGCGCCACCCGTAGTCATCGACATTGGTCACGATGCTCCAGACCGTTTGAACGTCGTGCTGGAGGATGGCTTTGATGGTTGATCGCGTCATGGGTTCTATGTCCGTTTCGTCACACGATGGGGTGGCGGATGACGGTGCGAAGGTTCTCGGGCTTGCTCTTGCGCGGATCACCCAGATAGATCTCGTGATGGAGTCGCCGGTTCGCGGAATCGAAATCGAGATGGTGCCCTGATTCGGCGATGTGTTGGTCGAGTGTGGCGATGGTCGCGGGCTCGTTATCGTAGGAGCCTTT
>OGHW01000442.1_pt1 | contig 47198 bp, 51 predicted proteins | sample 1571641 | NCBI WGS metagenome assembly OGHW01 (sample SAMEA2582066, study PRJEB24529) | metagenome | biome: Human gut stool | place: China | collected 2011 | reverse complement strand
TTTTGGGTACCTTGATGAACTGGATTTCCATGCTCCCATGAAGATGTCGCGCGACTTTCGATATGCAAAGACTTTTCTTGGTCCAGCTCTTTCATCACAAATTCTGCCATTGGGCTACGACAAATATTCCCCAGACAAACAAATACAATCTTCTTCATTATTCACCTCTTGCCCAAAACTATTAAGAGATAAGCTCACTTATTTTCTTTGTCAAAATTACGAACACACTTTTAAATCATGAAAGTAGGTTCTCATTAATTTTCATTTAATCAATCCATATTATACCGAAAAACTAATCAAATAGAAAGGTTTCTTTCCTAATCATATCGAAAAATTAGTAACCTTTTTTAACAGTTGCAACATTCATATTAATCTATAAGTTTAAGGCGTGAGAAAAGAGAACCTAGTTTCCTAGATTCTCCTTTTATTGGCTTTAAATATTTGACCAAACACTTTCAAGAATGTTTGTTTGTTCACGTCCTGGTCCTACAGAGAAAGTAGAGATACGTACACCTACCAACTCACCAACACGTCGAACATAATTACGAGCATTTTCAGGAAGCTCATCTAAACTACGGCAACCTGTGATGTCTTCTTCCCAACCTGGCAATTCTTCATAGATTGGTTTACAGCGTTTCAATTGCTCAAGACTAGCTGGGTAGTAATCAATACGCTCACCGTCAAGGTCGTAAGCTACACAAATTTTTACAGTGTCAAGACCTGAGAGAACATCGATACAGTTCAAGCTGAGGTTTGTGATACCTGATACACGACGGCTATGGCGCATCACCACTGAGTCAAACCATCCCACACGACGTGGACGTCCAGTTGTTGTTCCATATTCATGACCAACTTCACGGATACGTTCACCTACTTCATCAAATAACTCAGTTGGGAAAGGACCATCACCAACACGACTCGTATAGGCCTTACATACACCTACGACCTTATTGATTTTAGATGGACCAACACCTGAACCGATTGTAACACCACCCGCAACTGGGTTTGATGACGTTACAAATGGGTAAGTACCTTGGTCAATATCAAGCATAACCCCTTGAGCTCCTTCAAAGAGGACACGTTTACCTGCATCAAGAGCGTCGTTCAAGATAACAGATGTATCTGTGACGTACTGCTTAATTTGTTGTCCGTAAGCGTAGTATTCTTCAAAAATCTCATCGAATGATAATTCTTCAGCCTCATACATCTTACTGAAAAGACGGTTTTTCTCAGCTAAGTTTGTTTTCAAACGATCAGCAAAGATTTCTTTGTCCAAAAGGTCTGCAATACGGATACCTACACGCGCAGCCTTATCCATATAGGCAGGCCCAATACCCTTGTTAGTTGTACCAATCTTATTATCACCTTTAGCAGCTTCTTGCAGTTGATCAAGTTTAATATGGTACGGCAAGATAACGTGTGCACGGTCAGAAATACGAAGGCTCTCTGTTGACACACCTTCCGCATGAAGATATTCCAACTCTTTGACAAGTGATTTAGGATTGACCACTACACCGTTCCCGATAACAGAGATTTTCTCTGGGAAGAAAATACCTGATGGAATCAAGTGCAATTTAAATTTCTTACCATCGATTACAATCGTGTGACCTGCATTGTCTCCACCTTGATAACGTGCGATCACTTCGGCATCTTGACTTAGGAAATCTGTAATTTTCCCTTTACCTTCATCACCCCACTGGGTACCTACAACAACTACTGATGTCATATTATTTTGATAACGGACAGCTCCACCTTTACGAGGCTGTCCCCACCTTTCTTGAAAAACTTCACGGTGGGAATTTCACCCACAAGTTTCGCGTTACAGTTTATTATAGCAGAAAAAAGGCTATTTGTTCAACGTTGAAAGCGCTTCTTACAAAATATTCTGACAGTTATAGCTAAGATTGCAACTTGTTATTTACAATCTCTTTTTTATCCTTACATCTTATATAGAACTACCAGCTATTTTATGACCAAATAATTCTACTAGCTATTTAACCTGCTTCATATAATGATTTAACTGCCTTTGATTCTTTAAAATAATTGTCTTGTCAGAATAATTTTTAACAACTACATTATATTGCTCGACATATTTTTTAGAACGTCCGTCTAATAAAATCCATTTCACAAATGCAAAATCAAATTTTTCATTACAGTCTTCTGCCATGCTAGGACGTGTCTTTCCCCTATATGTTAAATAGCGCCTAAATGCCCGATAGAGACAATTAACTCTGTTAAAGTTGAAATAGACAATACAGTCAGCTTCCCTCATCCGTTCTTCATAAAGACAGGCCGAGTAATTCCCTTCAATAATCCAATCACTTTGTAGCATAAATGTTGATATATCGTCAGTCATTTCATCAACTGTTCGCTCTTGCCAATTTGATGTGAAATGAATTTTATCTAAATGAAGTACCTCACAATTGTAGTGTTGACCTAAAAAGTTTGCCAAAGTAGACTTTCCAGAGCCGCTATAGCCAATGATTGCAATTTTCAACACATGTCTCCTTTTTCAATTCTGTTTCCTGACTAATATCATAACACAAAGCATATATCTTAGAAGGAATTATCATTTGGAACAACTCTCGTTTGGACAAACAAGCACCTAAAGGTCTGTTTAAAGTAAGTTCTTTCTTAGAAAAATAAAAAAAGAGACCTATAATCAAGTCTCTTTTCGATATTAAACTGCCCCCTACATGGATTTGGAAAGGATTTTCATATTGAGAGTAATTAAAAATATTGAAATATAAGTGATTTTAGGGAAGTACTTTTAGGTATTTCCAATGTCATGATTTAAAAATGGGGCAAAAGTGGGGCAAAAACGAATGACTCTCATTTGGTTTGAAAACCTATAATATCTAATGATTATGCTATACTAGAAATACAGTGTTGTTATCAATAAATATCAGTGCGAGACTAATCGGAGGATAAAATGGAAAAACAAATTAATGAAAAAATTATCGAAATGGATAGGGAATATCCCTTTTTATTTTGCTTTAAATCAGATTTTTGGATGGAATAGTAGATGATAAGACAAAATATCTTTGAACATACAAAAAGACAAACGCCAAAAATGACGTTTGTCTACGTTCTGAGGTAGCCTTTAGGCTCCCTTTTTTCTTAGAAAATACCGATGAGTAATTGCATGCCAAGACTAGTCAGGATGATAGCGATCCAGCAAAGGGCTCCAAGAAGAATGGATTTTCCACTGGATTTGATCATAGCAACGAGGTTGGTTTTGAGACCGATAGCACTCATGGCCATGATAATAAGGAATTTGGAGAGCTCTTTGAGAGGTGCAAAGAAGCTATTGCTAACACCAAAAGAAGTAAGGACGGTAGTTAGCAGAGAAGCTAGGATGAAGTAGAGAATGAAAACGGGGAAGATTTTTTTAAGCTTTACTCCTTGGTTGTTGTCTTGTTGACGGCTTTGCCAATAGGAGAGGAAGAGAGTAATAGGGATAATAGCTAAGGTACGAGTCAGTTTGACAATGGTTGCAGATTCTAGAGTATTGGTATGATACAGACTATCCCAGGCGCTAGCTGTAGCTGTTACAGAGGAAGTATCGTTGACCGCAGTACCCGCAAAGAGAGCAAAACCTTCGTTGGAAAGATGGAGCCAAGAACCTAGAGTTGGAAAGATAAGAGCTGCCAAGACATTGAAGAAAAAGATAACAGAAATGGCTTGGGCTACTTCTTTTTCCTTGGCGTGAATAACAGGAGCAGTCGCTGCAATGGCAGAACCGCCACAGATAGAAGATCCAACTCCAATCAAGGTAGCTAGCTTTGTATCAAGGTTAAAAAAGCGTTGGAAAAAGAAAGCTATAATCAAAGCAATTGAAATAGTTGAAAGGATAACAGGAAGGGAAGATTTTCCAACTGCGAAAACTTGTGAGATATTGAGTCCAAACCCAAGCAAAATAACAGCATACTGAAGCAGATTTTTGGAGCTATAAGTCAAGCCGGCTTCCAGTTGTGTATAGGAAGTGAGAAAGGGATGGAGAATCATTCCGATAAAAATGGCGAAAACAGGTGCCCCCACAACAGGAAGAAATCCTCCTAAAACCCAAGAGATGATAGAAATGATCAGACAGACTAACAGTCCTGCCCAATTTTTTGATAGAAATGACATAAAAACCTCCTAAAATAAATACTCCCTATTATAATCTTTTCTGTCAGAAAAGTAAAATAGAAATTAGGAAGAAGGTTACAAATAAACGGAATTTTGCGGTCAGAAAGCTTTTGTAGCATAATAGATATATGTTCTTTGATCAATAAGGATGCAAATGTGGCATATGTTATTGAAAAAAATGAATTTGATGAGCCTGGACATGTGAAGTAATTATGTGAGATAAGAAAATAAATAAGAGAGTTGAAAATGTACTGCACCCCAAAAGTTAGACAGAAAAAATCTAACTTTTGGGGTGCAGTACATATCCTCGCTTTTTTTAATCTAATAGGTCCTTATTTTCAATTAAGAGTTCTAGTGGGGATTTATCTCTTGCTACAATAAAACCAGGTTCATATTGAGTATGTAATGTTCTTTTCTGGGAAGTTGGATCAATATACAACTCTTCTCCATCTTCTGTGTATAGTTGTTTGCCTCTTGTTAGGTAAAGTAAATCCTCTAAGTACTGTCCATCAGTTTGTAGAAAATGTTCGATGTATTTGACAGCCTTTAAGATCTCACTTACTTTATCAGAGTATTCATTCGATTCAAGAACACTCTTTTCTAATTCAATCTCTTTACTAGTTCCAAAAAGTTGAGTTGGAGTTGCATTAAAATATTCTGCTATCTTATCTAAATTTGCAAAGGTAGGATAGCTTTTTTGTTTTTCATAATCAGAGATGGACTGTTTACCAATTCCTAAGTCTTCAGCTAGTTGAGTTTGACTTACTCCTTTTTCTATGCGTAGTCGTGCCAAATTGGGTCCAAAATTTTGAATAATAAAGGTCATGATAAACTCCTATATTGTATTTTAAACTTATTCTATCACCTATAAACTTACAAATCAAGTTTTTAGTTGACTATCCCAAATATTTTTTATAAAATATATTTATAACTTATAAATAAGTTATAAATGATGCAAACTGGCTCATATGTTTAGGAATAGTGAGTGAGGAGGAAGTTGAAGACGAGACTATGACTTATAACTATTCGAAGCCTTGGAGCTAGAAATTGTGTGGACAAGGACAAGGGACTTCGCCTGACGGGAAGTCAGGCGAAGTCCTGCAGACTGCCGTCCAGACAATTTCTAGCCAAGCAAAAGCTGGCTATTCTAACAGCCAGCAAAAAGGTACACTTAGGACAACGTCCAAAGAACGACGGAACGAGCAAACGTTGATTTGACGGTGTTTCTGAGACCTAAAAAATCTAAAAGAAGGGGGGACAATTTTGTTGGTTTCTATACAAGATTTAAGAAGCATTCAAGAACAATGTGATGTAGGAGAATTAGTACAGCGACTAGATGTCAGTATTGATAGATTAACGGTTATCTGGGATACAGACACTGGTTCCCTAAGACGAATTTTCAAAAATCTGAAACAGGCAATAAGTACAAGAGTTGACTCATTTGAAATATATGATAATGTTCGAGATGATATTTTTACTTTAGCTAAAGTTTTTAATGAGTACGATTCGATCAATATTATATTTTTTCAATTATCCACTTATGGAGGTGAACAATTGATTCGGATTGATTTCAATCCTAATACTTTAAAAGAATTTGATGGAATGAAAGTATGGAGGCAATTAATGTATTTTGCCAGATTGAATTCATTGACGGTACGTTTGTCTCGTTTTGATTTGGCATTTGACATTTTCAACAGGCCTGAGATTGTTAATTTGCAACATATTAAAGGTGGTGTTACCCATAAGGTCTTCTATGGTCGAGGGGGCGAATTAGAGACGAAATATTGGGGTTCTAGCGGTAGTAATGTACAAGTTAGGTTATATGATAAGAACAAAGAAATTATTGCTCACAAGCGAGAAGAGAAGCTAGATTTGGATGTAAATCCGTTTTGGTGGAGACTAGAGTTCCAACTCAGAACCAAAGCGATTGGTGAGGAGATGGTCCAAGATATTATGAGTAGACTTGATAATTTCGGGTTTTATAAGCTAGATCATATTCGAGTGGATCAAAGAGCATTTACAATTATCTTTCTCAACAATCCTGAACTGTTGTCATTGGCTTTTCCAAATTTAAAATCAGACAGCATCAAAAAGAAAAAAACAAGAGTCCGCAAACTATTGAGAGAAGAAACGAATCAATTTGCGGAAGAATTAAAAGAAGTATTAATACAGAATCTCCCTAAATTAAATAAAGAATTACAACTACTTGTAGGTGAGTTTCTGACTTTAGAAAATAAATAAGGAGGATAACTATGGATAATAATTTAATTAGCAACAAAGAATTAATTGAAATGGGCTATCGCCCTCACACTGCAAATGATATCATCCATCAGGCAAGAGAATTACTTGTATCACGAGGCTATACATTTTATAATCGTAAACGTTTGATGGTTGTTCCAAAAAGTGTTGTAAATGAGATTCTAGGAACAGAGGTGGCGTAATATGGCAAATGTTCGTTACCGAAAACGAGGAGACAATAATTTATGGACCTATGAAATTCGTAGCGAAGGAAAAACTATTGCTCATAATAGCGGTTTTAAAACAAAAAAACTTGCAGAGTCAGAAGCTGAACCGATTCTGCAAGAACTTCGTTTAGGAAAAAGAATTTCTAGAGATATTTCTCTTGTCGATCTATATCAAGAATGGCTTGAACTAAAAATTCTACCGAGTAGTAGGTCGGAAGAGACAAAGAGAAAATATCTTCTCCGTAAAAACACAATTGAAAGATTATTTGGAAATAAAAAAGTCACTCAAATTCGTGCGAGTGAATACCAAAGAATAATGAATAAGTATGGGCAAACAGTTGGTAGAAATTTTCTTGGTAGATTGAATACTGGGATTCATCAAAGCATCCAAATGGCAATTGCCGACAAAGTTCTAATTGATGATTTTACACAACATGTCGAGTTATTTTCATCCAAAGAACAACAGATGACAGAAGAGAAATATTTACATACAGAAAGGGACTATCTGGATTTACTTTTAGCAGTAAAGAAAAAATTTGATTACCAACGTTCAATTGTTCCTTATATCATCTATTTTCTATTAAAAACAGGCATGAGGTTTGGAGAGTTAATAGCGTTAACTTGGAATGAAGTTGACTTTGACAGAGGACTGCTAAAAACATATAGGAGGTTTAATACCCTTTCTCATAAATTTGTCCCTCCAAAAAACAAAACGTCTATTCGGATGGTACCGATAGACGAAGAATGTATTAAGATATTACAAGACCTAAAAATTGAACAGGAGAAGGCTAATAAAGAGCTAGGAATCAAGAATAGGTATAAAATGATTTTTCAGCATTATGGATATATTCACTTGGTACCAGATATTGCAAGTGTCAATAAAGCTTTGAGTGTTCTTTTAAATGAATTAGATATTTATCCAATTATCACGACAAAAGGAGCACGTCATACCTATGGAAGCTACCTCTGGCACAAAGGATTTGACCTTGGAGTTATTGCAAAAATTCTAGGGCATAAAGATATTTCAATGTTAGTAGAAGTATATGGACACACTTTAGAAGAGAAAATTTTTGAAGAATTTAATCAAATTAGAGATGTCTGGAAAGATTGCTCATAAAAAAATGTGGGGCAAATGATGGGGCAAATCAGTTATAGACAAGCAAAAAAGCCTTATAAATCAAGGCTTTTTCCTGTTGATTTAGATGCCCCCTACATGGATTTGTAAGAACTTTTCATATTGAAAATAAACAAAAATGTTGAAATATAGCTGATTTTAGGGAAATACTTTTAGGTATTTTCAATGTCAGGATTTAAAAATGGGGCAAAAGTGGGGCAAAAACGAATGACTCGTATTTTGTTTGAAAACCTATAATACCTAATGATTATGCTATTCTAGATATATAGTTTTGTTATAAATAAATGTCAGTGCGAGATCAAATTGGAGAATAAAATGGAAAAACAAATTTCTACGTAGAATGGAATGCGAAAAAGTGATAATTAAAGAGACGAAAAAGCTGAGAATATGATTTCCCAGCTTTTTTGAATGCGATAGAAATAGCAACTAGACTATTTACGAAAGGCCTCAATAATGTAGGTGAAGCCAGTAACTAAAAATGAAAAGGCAATGACATAAACGACAAAGACACCTGTAGCCACTGGATTGAACAGAATCACTAGACCTAGTAAAAATTCAAGCAAGGCTACCCACATGATATTGCTACCAATAATAGGGAAAATCAATCCCAGACGATTGCCTTTAAAGAAAGCTATAATGGCTTCTACAATTAACCAAATTCCTACAATGGTCGGAATGACGACCGGCAGGGTCACAAAGCCATAAGCAACGAGGTAAAGAGCTAAGAGAAGACTAACAAATCCTTGGAAAAGATAAACAGGTGAGCGAAGCTCTTTTGGTACAGAGAAATAGCCTAAAATAGCTGCTATAGAAGCAACCAGTAAACCAAATGCAATCCACCAGCTGTAAGCAACAAGATTAGCTACTGGGTTTGTAAATAGGAAAAGTCCTAAAAGGACAAAAACAACTCCTGCAAGGAATAGCAGTAAACGATTAGAAAATTTCATTTCAATACCCCCTATATAGTATAGTTTGCTAATAAAACTATTGTACTTATTTTTATAGAAAATGTCAATAAAATAAATAAACAATTTGGAAGTTTCAGTCTGACTTACAAAAAGAAAAGGAGTTTTCACTCCTTTTCACAGATTGAAGACAAAGTCCTTATAAAAGTGTCTTCTAAAGATTTTAACTTCAATCTGAAGCGAGGTTATCCTCGCTTTTTCTATTTATCAAACAATTCCTTATTTTCAATTAAGAGTTCTAGTGGAGATTTATCCCTTGCTTCAATAAAACCAGGTTCATATTGGTTATGAAGTGTTCTTTTCTGAGAAGTTGGATCAATATACAACTCATCTCCATCTTCTGTGTATAGTTGGTTGCCTCTTGTTAAGTAAAGTAAATCCTCTAAGTACTGTCCATCAGTTTCTAGAAAATGTTCGATGTATTTGACAGCCTTTAAGATCTCACTTACTTTATCAGAGTATTCATTCGATTCAAGAACACTCTTTTCTAATTCAATCTCTTTACTAGTTCCAAAAAGTTGAGTTGGAGTTGCATTAAAATATTCTGCTATCTTATCTAAATTTGCAAAGGTAGGATAGCTTTTTTGTTTTTCATAATCAGAGATGGACTGTTTACCAATTCCTAAGTCTTCAGCTAGTTGAGTTTGACTTACTCCTTTTTCTATGCGTAGTCGTGCCAAATTGGGTCCAAAATTTTGAATAATAAAGGTCATGATAAACTCCTATATTGTATTTTAAACTTATTCTATCACCTATAAACTTACAAATCAAGTTTTTAGTTGACTATCCCAAATATTTTTTATAAAATATATTTATAACTTATAAATAAGTTATAAATGATGCAAACTGGCTCATATGTTTAGGAATAGTGAGTGAGGAGGAAGTTGAAGACGAGACTATGACTTATAACTATTCGAAGCCTTGGAGCTAGAAATTGTGTGGACAAGGACAAGGGACTTCGCCTGACGGGAAGTCAGGCGAAGTCCTGCAGACTGCCGTCCAGACAATTTCTAGCCAAGCAAAAGCTGGCTATTCTAACAGCCAGCAAAAAGGTACACTTAGGACAACGTCCAAAGAACGACGGAACGAGCAAACGTTGATTTGACGGTGTTTCTGAGACCTAAAAAATCTAAAAGAAGGGGGGACAATTTTGTTGGTTTCTATACAAGATTTAAGAAGCATTCAAGAACAATGTGATGTAGGAGAATTAGTACAGCGACTAGATGTCAGTATTGATAGATTAACGGTTATCTGGGATACAGACACTGGTTCCCTAAGACGAATTTTCAAAAATCTGAAACAGGCAATAAGTACAAGAGTTGACTCATTTGAAATATATGATAATGTTCGAGATGATATTTTTACTTTAGCTAAAGTTTTTAATGAGTACGATTCGATCAATATTATATTTTTTCAATTATCCACTTATGGAGGTGAACAATTGATTCGGATTGATTTCAATCCTAATACTTTAAAAGAATTTGATGGAATGAAAGTATGGAGGCAATTAATGTATTTTGCCAGATTGAATTCATTGACGGTACGTTTGTCTCGTTTTGATTTGGCATTTGACATTTTCAACAGGCCTGAGATTGTTAATTTGCAACATATTAAAGGTGGTGTTACCCATAAGGTCTTCTATGGTCGAGGGGGCGAATTAGAGACGAAATATTGGGGTTCTAGCGGTAGTAATGTACAAGTTAGGTTATATGATAAGAACAAAGAAATTATTGCTCACAAGCGAGAAGAGAAGCTAGATTTGGATGTAAATCCGTTTTGGTGGAGACTAGAGTTCCAACTCAGAACCAAAGCGATTGGTGAGGAGATGGTCCAAGATATTATGAGTAGACTTGATAATTTCGGGTTTTATAAGCTAGATCATATTCGAGTGGATCAAAGAGCATTTACAATTATCTTTCTCAACAATCCTGAACTGTTGTCATTGGCTTTTCCAAATTTAAAATCAGACAGCATCAAAAAGAAAAAAACAAGAGTCCGCAAACTATTGAGAGAAGAAACGAATCAATTTGCGGAAGAATTAAAAGAAGTATTAATACAGAATCTCCCTAAATTAAATAAAGAATTACAACTACTTGTAGGTGAGTTTCTGACTTTAGAAAATAAATAAGGAGGATAACTATGGATAATAATTTAATTAGCAACAAAGAATTAATTGAAATGGGCTATCGCCCTCACACTGCAAATGATATCATCCATCAGGCAAGAGAATTACTTGTATCACGAGGCTATACATTTTATAATCGTAAACGTTTGATGGTTGTTCCAAAAAGTGTTGTAAATGAGATTCTAGGAACAGAGGTGGCGTAATATGGCAAATGTTCGTTACCGAAAACGAGGAGACAATAATTTATGGACCTATGAAATTCGTAGCGAAGGAAAAACTATTGCTCATAATAGCGGTTTTAAAACAAAAAAACTTGCAGAGTCAGAAGCTGAACCGATTCTGCAAGAACTTCGTTTAGGAAAAAGAATTTCTAGAGATATTTCTCTTGTCGATCTATATCAAGAATGGCTTGAACTAAAAATTCTACCGAGTAGTAGGTCGGAAGAGACAAAGAGAAAATATCTTCTCCGTAAAAACACAATTGAAAGATTATTTGGAAATAAAAAAGTCACTCAAATTCGTGCGAGTGAATACCAAAGAATAATGAATAAGTATGGGCAAACAGTTGGTAGAAATTTTCTTGGTAGATTGAATACTGGGATTCATCAAAGCATCCAAATGGCAATTGCCGACAAAGTTCTAATTGATGATTTTACACAACATGTCGAGTTATTTTCATCCAAAGAACAACAGATGACAGAAGAGAAATATTTACATACAGAAAGGGACTATCTGGATTTACTTTTAGCAGTAAAGAAAAAATTTGATTACCAACGTTCAATTGTTCCTTATATCATCTATTTTCTATTAAAAACAGGCATGAGGTTTGGAGAGTTAATAGCGTTAACTTGGAATGAAGTTGACTTTGACAGAGGACTGCTAAAAACATATAGGAGGTTTAATACCCTTTCTCATAAATTTGTCCCTCCAAAAAACAAAACGTCTATTCGGATGGTACCGATAGACGAAGAATGTATTAAGATATTACAAGACCTAAAAATTGAACAGGAGAAGGCTAATAAAGAGCTAGGAATCAAGAATAGGTATAAAATGATTTTTCAGCATTATGGATATATTCACTTGGTACCAGATATTGCAAGTGTCAATAAAGCTTTGAGTGTTCTTTTAAATGAATTAGATATTTATCCAATTATCACGACAAAAGGAGCACGTCATACCTATGGAAGCTACCTCTGGCACAAAGGATTTGACCTTGGAGTTATTGCAAAAATTCTAGGGCATAAAGATATTTCAATGTTAGTAGAAGTATATGGACACACTTTAGAAGAGAAAATTTTTGAAGAATTTAATCAAATTAGAGATGTCTGGAAAGATTGCTCATAAAAAAATGTGGGGCAAATGATGGGGCAAATCAGTTATAGACAAGCAAAAAAGCCTTATAAATCAAGGCTTTTTCCTGTTGATTTAGATGCCCCCTACAGGGCTCGAACCTGTGACCCATGGATTAAGAGTCCACTGCTCTACCAACTGAGCTAAGGAGGCTGGATGCTGTATTGGTACCGATGATCCACGGTTTGTATTGAACCCGCGACGTAAAAAAGCAGGTGGGCGACTCGCTACTAACTTCAGTTGCTTCTGGGTGAGCCAGCCTGCACACTGTTAATAGACCTCTGTCTCCCGATAATACAAAAATTAGTCGGTCAACACTTATATGTGGATTCGTATACCACAGCAATTTCTATGTTTTTATGATACCACTTTTGAAAATTATTGCAAGAGGAAAAATCAATTTTTTTGCAATCGTTTTCGTTGATTCCTCTCGTATTACCTAGATAACTTATCGATCCGTTCTTTATTAGCTCCAAGAGCTCTTTCATATTTTCCGGTTTCATTGGGTTGGAAATAATTCACACCTCTTAATTTATCCGGAAGATATTGTTGTTTGACCCACTTTTCAGGATAAGCATGGGGATACTTGTAATCTTGTGCATTGCCCAGTTCCTTGCTTCCAGCATAGTGTCCATCTCTCAAATGACGAGGAATCGGTAAATTTCCTGATTTTCTAAGGTCTGCCAAGGCAGCATCCATAGCCATATAAGCCGAATTCGACTTAGGAGATAAAGCTAAGTCAACAACTACATTGGCAATCAAAATTCGCGCCTCTGGGAAACCTACTTTCTGTGCAGCTTCCAAAGCTGTAACCGTGTGAACTTGCGCATCAGGATTAGCTAAACCAATATCCTCGTACGCAATCACAGTCAAGCGTCGTGCTAGACTAGGGAGATCTCCTGCTTCAACCAAACGTGCTGCATAGTGAAGACTGGCATTAACATCAGAGCCTCGAATAGATTTTTGCAAAGCAGAAAGTACATCATAGTGTCCATCACCGTCTTTATCCATGGTGATATAGCTACGTTGTAAACTATTTTCCACTGTATCTAAAGTAATATGGCGAAGCCCATCTTCTGAAGCTAGCGTCGACATGACAGCTAAATCTAAGGAATTATAAGCCGAACGTAAATCACCATTAGTAGCCGTAGCAATAAAATCTAGAGCATCCTCATCTAACTGGACATCAAAGTCAAAGCCACGCTCCTTGTCCTCTAGAACACCTAGGATAGCTTCCTTAATATCCTCGTTAGAGAGTGGTTCCAACTCAAATATTTGTACACGACTACGGATGGCTGGTGTGACAGAAAAAAACGGATTCTCCGTCGTAGCCCCAATCATGATAATATTGCCATTCTCTAAGAGTGGCAATAAAAAGTCTTGTTTAGCTTTATCCAAACGATGAATCTCATCTAGAAGCAGAACTAAGCCACCTGAAAATTTAGCCTCTTCCGCAATTTCCTGCAGGCGTTTCTTGCTATCAACAGTAGCATTAAAGGTTCTAAAAGCAAATTTTGTTGTTCCTGCAATAGCACTAGCTATTGAGGTCTTCCCGATACCTGGTGGCCCGTAGAGAATCATTGACGACAGCATATTCGCTTCTACCATACGGCGAATAATTTTACCTTCACCAACCAAATGCTTCTGACCAATCACCTCTGAAATTGTACGTGGACGCATGCGTAGAGCAAGATTATCTGGCATCTTCTCTCCTTTTTTAACTGATTTTTTCTTATTATAATAAGCATATACTATTTTGTTATAAAAAGAAATTATAAATAGTTCTTGTCAAACCTAAATTCTTATGATAGAATGTTTTGGTATGTGGTGCTAGCACATCCGTAATAAATTCTACCTAGGAGGAAAACACGAAATGGCTAAAGTATGTTACTTTACAGGACGTAAAACTGTTTCTGGAAACAACCGTTCACACGCTATGAACAAAACTAAACGTGCCGTTAAACCTAACCTTCAAAAAGTTACTATCCTTGTTGATGGTAAACCTAAAAAAGTTTGGGCTTCAGCTCGTGCGCTTAAATCTGGTAAAGTTGAACGCGTTTAATCTTATTGGATATTAAGAGAGATGACTTCAGTCGTCTCTTTTTTTGTTCATCGACTTTCCCTTTTGGCTATACTTATGTTATAATAAAGAACTAACAGATAATTCTTATAGAAAGAAGGTGTCAGTATGGGATTTACAGATGAAACTGTTCGTTTCAACCTAGACGACGGTAGCAAAGATGAAATCAGTAATACTTTGACAAATGTTTACCGTTCGTTGGCTGAGAAAGGTTACAATCCTATCAACCAAATCGTCGGTTATGTTCTGAGCGGTGACCCTGCTTATGTTCCGCGTTATAATGACGCCCGTAACCAGATTCGTAAATACGAACGTGATGAAATCGTTGAAGAACTCGTTCGCTATTATCTTAAAGGAAATGGAATTGACCTCTAATGCGAGTAATGGGACTTGATGTTGGCTCAAAAACAGTAGGAGTTGCGATTAGTGATCCCCTCGGTTTTACAGCCCAAGGCGTTGAAATTATCAAAATTGACGAGGAGGCTGAAGAGTTTGGTTTCGACCGACTAGGCGAGCTCGTTAAAGAATATAAGGTAGAAAAATTTGTTGTTGGTCTTCCTAAAAATATGAATAACACTGAAGGACCACGTGTTGAGGCAAGCAAAGCCTATGGTGACAAAATCAAGGAAATCTTTGGAATTCCTGTAGATTACCAAGACGAACGCTTGACAACTGTTCAAGCCGAGCGTATGTTGGTTGAACAAGCAGATGTCAGCCGTGGTAAACGTAAAAAAGTTATTGATAAATTAGCTGCCCAACTTATTCTACAAAACTACCTCGATCGAATGTTTTAAGAAAGTGTAATAGAGACCTAATAGTCAAATGACAATCTAGTAAACTGCCAAGCAAATATACTAGATTTCCTCACTATTCAGTGCTCTCTACAAAAAGGAGAACAATATGTCACACAATCACGACCACAACCATGATCATGAAGTCATCACTTTAGTAGACGAACAAGGAAATGAAACACTTTTTGAAATCTTGTTGACTATTGATGGACGCGAAGAATTTGGTAAAAACTATGTTCTTTTGGTACCAGCTGGTGCTGAAGAAGATGCTAACGGGGAAATTGAAATCCAAGCATACTCATTCACTGAAAATGAAGACGGTACTGAAGGCGACCTTCAACCAATTCCTGAAGATTCAGATGCTGAATGGGATATGATTGAAGAAGTTTTCAATAGCTTCATCGACGAAAACTAAAAATATTCAATGCCATAGGCAAAGAAATGACTTGTTAAAAAGAGATTGGGATATTGTATCTCAGTCTCTTTTTTAGATATTTTTTTCTTAAATGTAAGAAATTAGAGGAAAATTGACTAAATGGTATTATCTGATATACTTTAAATAAGACAATTAGGGGATAAGACCCTTTTATTTATAACTTTCCAAATGTCAACAAAGGAGTTTAATTGTGAGTCCATACAACGAAGACAATACTTTAGATTCAAGTGGCTACCAAGGTTATCATCGAAGCCACCATCGCTCTCATACACAAGAGAATCAATCCGAAAAGATTGAAGTGACAATTCAGGGACATACAGAAGAATCAAATTCGTCTCAAATAGAGAAAAAAACTAAGATTTCACTTCCATGGAAGCATAAAGGCCATATCCTGATTCTCAGTTTGATTTTGAGTATTTTTAGTATATCAGTTCCCTGCTTTACAGACTTTGCCAATAATATACAGTCTCAAAACCTTTACATTGCAAAAATGTTTGCCAATGGTAGCTTACCCTACTCTGACTTTTTTGCGACAGGCGGCTTCTTTTATTACTTACTAGTTTCTCTGGCTTTCCGTTTAGGATCAACTCTTTGGCTGATTCCTATTCAATTCCTTACCTACTATCTTTCTGGAAGTTACCTTTACAAGACTGTCATGCACATGACAAACAAGAAGGAAATTGCCACTCTAATTAGTATTATTTTCTATGTCACTAATGGAACACTTGGTTTTGGTGGGCTCTACCCTATCCAATTTGCTATGCCTTTTGTCCTAGGTGCCATCTTCTTCTTAACTCGTTACTTTGCGGGTCACAGTCGTGATGAAGCCTTTATTCTTTACGGCTTCGCTGGCACTGCGGGAGCTCTTTTTGAAGCTCGAACTCTTATTTTCTGGATATTGTCACTTGTGACAATCTTCGTTTACAACCTTGTCAACAAGCACTTTGCTCGTGGTTTTTATCAAGTTCTTTGTATTATTTTTGGTAACATTCTAGTATTGTATCTATGTCTTTACTTTATCCTAAATTTACAAATTACATCGGACTATATTAACCAAGTTTTGGTTTACAACTTTACACAACTTGCTGTAGAAAAAAATGACTTTCTACTTACGTTAGCTTACCAAAGTTTTGCTGTCATCGGCTCTGGATTACTTATTGGTGCACTGACTACAAGCAACCACCTTCTTGGCGATGCTAAAGATAAGAGTATCAAGTGGGTACTACTCCTTAGTTTTATCTTTACAGTAGTTTACAGCTTGTTCTCTCAAAGTTTTGGACTTTACAGTATTCTCAACATCGTACCTTATGGTCTAGTCTTGACAGCACTTTCTTTAGATGATGCTATTAAAAAGAGAGCAGAGCGAACTTCTCACCGACGTCGTAATGGTAACCAGATTCACACACTTAAAGTTTTTGGTATCTTCCTTAGTCGTAATTACTTCTTACCTATTGCAGTCTTTGCATTTGCTTTCGCAATGCCAATCATTATGTTCCTATTTAATTTAGGAAATAATACTGAACGTAGTACTGTTGCAAATTACCTCGCTAAAAATACCAAAAAAGATGAAACTATCTACGTTTACGATTCATCAGCAAAAATTTATTTGGAAAGCGGTCGTAAAGCAGCCTCACAATTTGTTCTTCCAGAACTTAACACAGCTAAATCTAGTCATCAGAAAGCTCTCTCAGATACTATTATCCAAGATTCAGCACAATATATAGTTGTTCAACAAGATACACAACTACCTTCTGATGTTAAATCTACACTTTCAAAAAACTATAAAAAAGCCCCTGTAAAAGGCGTTGAACGATACACTGTTTACGTCTTAAAATAGGTCGAAAAATCAATATATAGTGGTTGAGATAAAAATATACCACAATATATTGATTTTTTTTTGCCTAGTGCTATAATTAGTAACGAGGTGATTTTTAGATGATTACATTAGAAAAAGAAAAGGTTACAATCAACCCTGATATCAAAGTCATCAAACGTGATGGTCGTATGGTTGTCTTTGATTCAAGTAAAATATATGAGGCTATCCTCAAAGCAAGTGAGGCTATTACACCTATCACACCATTGATTGAAGCAAAGTTGGAGGGAATTGCCAACCGTATTGTTGCTGAAATTAATGACCGCTTCACTCAAAATATCAAAATATATGAAATCCAAAGCATAGTAGAGCACGAGTTGCTAGAAGCAAACGAGTATGCTATCGCTCAAGAATATATTAACTATCGTACCAAGCGTGATTTTGAGCGCTCTCAAGCCACTGACATTAATTTCACCATTAATAAACTTGTCAATAAAGACCAGGCTGTTGTTCACGAAAATGCTAATAAGGACAGTGACCTTTACAATACACAACGTGATTTAACCGCAGGAATTGTCGGAAAATCTATTGGACTTAAAATGCTTCCTTCACATGTGGCGAATGCTCATCAAAAGGGGGATATCCACTTCCACGATTTAGACTACAGTCCTTACACACCTATGACTAACTGTTGCTTGATTGACTTCAAAGGCATGTTGGCAAATGGTTTTAAGATTGGTAATGCTGAAGTTGAAAGTCCTAAATCCATTCAAACTGCAACAGCACAAATTTCACAAATCATCGCAAATGTTGCCTCTAGTCAATACGGTGGCTGTACTGCAGACCGTATCGATGAGTTTTTAGCTCCTTACGCAGAACTTAACTACAAAAAACACTTAGCTGATGCTAAAGAGTGGGTAGCTGAAGAAAAACGTGAAGACTATGCACGCGCCAAAACGCGTAAAGATATCTACGATGCTATGCAATCTCTTGAATACGAGATTAATACGCTTTTCACTTCGAATGGACAAACTCCCTTTACCTCTCTCGGTTTCGGTTTAGGGACAAACTGGTTTGAGCGTGAAATCCAAAAGGCTATCCTACAAGTTCGTATTTTAGGACTTGGCTCCGAACACCGTACTGCCATTTTCCCTAAACTCATTTTTACCTTAAAACGTGGACTTAACTTAGAGCCTAGCTCACCTAACTACGATATTAAGCAACTAGCTCTTGAATGTGCAACAAAGCGTATGTATCCAGATGTCCTATCATATGACAAAATCGTTGAATTGACGGGTTCCTTTAAAGCTCCTATGGGATGTCGTTCCTTCCTACAAGGGTGGAAGGATGAAAATGGTGTCGAAGTTAATTCTGGACGAATGAATCTGGGTGTTGTAACCCTTAATCTTCCTCGAATTGCCCTAGAATCTAAGGGAGACCAAGATAAATTTTGGGAAATTTTTGAAGAAAGAATGGGAATTGCCAAAGATGCACTCGTCTACCGAGTTGAACGTGTCAAAGAAGCGACACCTGCTAATGCCCCCATCCTTTATCAGTATGGTGCCTTTGGTCAACGTCTAGGTAAATTCGACAATGTAGATCAACTATTCAAACATCGTCGTGCAACTGTATCACTTGGTTATATTGGGCTTTATGAAGTAGCATCCGTTTTTTATGGTAGTGACTGGGAGACTAATCCAGAAGCCAAAGCGTTCACGTTAGATATCGTTAAAGCTATGAAAAATGCTTGTGAAAGTTGGTCTGACGAATATGATTATCATTTCTCTGTTTATTCAACACCATCAGAGAGTTTGACGGATCGTTTCTGTCGTTTGGATACTGAAAAGTTCGGTGTCGTGACTGATATCACAGATAAAGAGTATTACACCAACTCTTTCCACTACGATGTTCGTAAAAATCCAACACCATTTGAAAAATTAGAATTCGAAAAAGCTTACCCAGAAGCTGGTGCAACTGGTGGATTCATCCATTACTGCGAATATCCAGTCCTCCAGCAAAATCCAAAGGCACTCGAAGCTGTCTGGGACTTTGCTTATGACCGTGTCGGTTACCTCGGAACGAATACTCCAATCGATAAATGCTACAAGTGTGACTTTGAAGGGGACTTCACCCCAACAGAACGTGGATTCATGTGCCCTAACTGTGGCAACACAGATCCTAAAACAGTTGATGTTGTTAAACGTACTTGCGGCTATCTAGGAAATCCACAGGCACGCCCAATGGTTAAAGGACGCCACAAAGAAATCTCTGCTCGAGTCAAACACATGAACGGTTCAACCATAAAATATGAAGGTAAACACCTTTAATAAGACCTAGAATACATTATAATAAACTAGAAGCAGCTGGATGATATCTTCCAACTGCTTTGCTTATTTCATTTTTAGAAAGGAATATAATGGGAAAATATCAATTAGATTATAAAGGTATGCAACAAGTGGAACGTTACCACGAAAAAAATGCAACCGTCAAAAACGATAAAAAAGCACGTGTCCAAGCCCTTTTGAAAAAAGCTGGAAAGAAGAAATAATATGATCTTACGCCGACCGAGCCAAACAGATAAAGAAGCTATCTTAGAGATGATGGCTGAATTTGAAAGGGAGCAATCTGCTCATGATGGTGGATTTTGGAATCCCGACAATTTTGTTTATGAAGAGTGGCTAGAAGAAAATCTTCAAGCGGAAGCGGGACTCAATATTCCTGAAAATTGGGTTCCTGCTATCCAGCTAGTTAGTTTTGACGAAGCAGGTTATGCTCTTGGCTTTCTCAACCTTCGTCTCCGATTAAATGACTACTTACTAGAAAAAGGGGGCCATATTGGCTACTCAATCCGTCCCTCTGAAAGGGGCAAAGGCTATGCAAAAGAAGCTCTTCATCAAGGTCTGCAAGTGGCTAAAGAAAAGAATATTCATCGTGCTCTGGTCACTTGTAGTATCAAGAATCCTGCTAGTCGAGCTGTTATATTAGCCAACGGTGGCCAGTTGGAGGACATTCGCCATGAAACTGAGCGCTATTGGATAGATTTGGAGTAGAATCATGACATGGAATACACCAAAACCACAGGAATGGAAGTCTGAAGAACTTAGCCAAGGACGTATTATTGACTACAAAGCTTTTAATTTCGTTGATGGTGAAGGCGTGCGTAACTCCCTTTACGTCTCTGGTTGCATGTTTCATTGCGAGGGATGCTATAACGCTGCCACCTGGTCCTTTAAGGCAGGAATTCCCTATACTAAAGAACTTGAAGAACAAATCATGAGGGATCTAGCTCAACCTTACGTACAAGGTCTCACGCTACTTGGTGGTGAACCCTTCCTAAACACAGGAATTCTCATTCCCCTAGTCAAACGCATTCGTAAGGAACTCCCGGAAAAAGATATCTGGTCTTGGACTGGTTATACTTGGGAGGAGTTGATGCTTGAAACTCCTGATAAACTAGAACTTCTTCAACTCGTTGACATTCTCGTTGACGGCCGCTTTGACATCACTAAAAAGAACCTTATGCTCCAGTTTCGAGGATCATCTAATCAACGTATTATTGATGTCAAAAAATCTCTTAATCAAGGAGAAGTCGTTATTTGGGACAAGCTAAATGACGGTCAAACTAACTATGAACAAGTCGATCGTAAAGATATGCTATAAAAAAGTCTGAGCTTATAACTCAGACTTTTTTATGCAATTTTAACAAAAACTAGCTCATTATTAGAGGATAAATCCTCACGATAGTTAAACTCATCAAAAGACAATTTTCGTAAATTATTAATCGTTTGACAATTCTCCTCCATAACAGCTGTCAAAAAAGCCCCTCTTGCCTTTTTGGAAATCGTAGAGTGAGTCTTAAGAACCCCATTGCGGTCTTCCATAAAACTAACCGTGAATAACTGCTTACGAAGAGTTGGACTAAAAACATCCTCGAATTCACTCGAAAGCAAAGAAATAACCGGAACTTGATTCTCCTCCAGAAATTGATCATATTCGGCACGCCAATAGTTTTTTAAGGACTGACCATCAACCTTAATCTTCGTATGAAAGTCATGACGATGTTCCTGAATCGGGTAAAAAGCAGGAATGATTCCATAAAAAGAAGATGTGATAAATACTCGTTGGCCTAAGAAATCTTTTTCACATGTGGATAAGTCACTACGTTTGATGTGACGATACATCAGACCATTAAAAAGCTCGACGGCCGGATAGTTCTTCGCTTCTCCCGACAAAATCGCACCCCAGCGCTGCTTTTCTTTCTCAGCCTGTTCAGGCTTTATTTTATAAGCTATGGATAATTCATCTGTGGACAATTTTGCCATTTCAGTTAGGATAGCTGCACTCTTTTCGGATAGTTTTTGAGACGGAACTTCCTTACTGGCCTTCATTTCTTTTGCGGTTGGAATTAAAAATCTAATCATACTGATATTGTAAAGTCAAGCAAGCATTTCGTCAAGAATTCTCTCCAACAAAAAAGAAGCTAACGTTCGTCAACTTCCTTTTTTGTTAGTCATCTAAATCAACAAAACGACCTAGAATATGTACATTTTCTGCGATAGAGACAAAAGCTTTAGGATCTGCTTTTCTCATATAATGCTTGAAGTCAGTATACTCTTCACGCGTAATAATCGCCAGTAATACTGCTTTCTTTTCGTGATTATAAGTCCCTTCCGCATCATTAATCATCGTTACTCCACGATGGAGTTTCTTCTGAATCATCCTTACAACTGGGTCGGGATTACTTGTGACAATCATAGCCTGCATTTTCTTTTGTTTTGTGAAAATCGCATCTGTTACTCGACTAGAAACAAAAATAGTCACCATTGAATAAAGAGCATATTTCCAACCAAAAAGAATGCCCGCAAAAACCATGATAATCCCATTGACAATCAAGGAGATATTACCAACATCACGGCCTGTTTTCTTACGAATAGTGAGGCTAACGATATCCGTCCCTCCACTAGAGATACGTGATTTTAAACCGAAACCAATCCCCGTTCCCATGACCAAACCACCAAAGATAGCATTGATCAAAGGATCCTCTGTCAAGATTACATGTGGCATCACCTGAATAAAAAGGGAGCTCATCGTTACTGTAATGAAGGTAAAGATAGTGAATTTATGGCCAATCTTATACCAAGCCATAATCAAGAGAGGTATATTAATCGCATAGAAAGTCAATGATACTGGTATCTCAAAGCCCAAAGTTCTAACACTCAATGCCGATAAAACCTGTGCCAAACCTGTTGCTCCACTGGAGTAAACATGTCCAGGTTGAAAAAAGAAATTAACGGCGATTGACGATAAGAGCCCGTAAAGTAAAGAGGCTGAAACTTTTTCAGTATATTTTTCACGGGAAATACTACGTACAGCCTGCAAAACGCCCATTTTCTTCGCAGACTTTTTCGCTACAAATTTAACATGTTTATGAAGAGGTGCTTTATTCATTTTCTAAATCTACATGAAGGGCAAGTTCTTCCAACTGTTTATCAGCCACAAGACTTGGAGCCTGAGTCATAGGATCTGATGCCTTATTATTTTTAGGGAAGGCAATCACTTCACGGATATTATCTTTACCTGCAAGAAGCATAACAAAACGGTCAAGACCGATAGCCAAACCACCATGTGGTGGGAAACCATAGTCCATAGCTTCAAGAAGGAATCCAAATTGCTCATAGGCTGATTCTTCAGAGAAACCAAGGGCTTTCAACATACGTTCCTGTAGGTCTTTATGATTGATACGTAGACTACCTCCACCAAGCTCATAACCATTCAAGACAATATCATAAGCTACAGCACGTACCTTGGAAAGATCTCCTTCAAGCTCTGCTGCAGAATCTTCTGTTGGCAAAGTAAATGGGTGGTGAGCAGACATATAGCGTCCTTCCTCTTCAGACCACTCAAACATTGGCCAATCAACAACCCAAAGGAAGTTGAACTTAGTGTTGTCAATCATGTCAAGTTCTTTAGCAATTTGATTACGCAAAGCACCAAGTGTGTTATTAACAATTTCAAGTGTATCTGCTACAAAAAGAACTAGATCATTCTCTTCAAAGTGTAAAGCATCTGTCAACTTATCTTCAATACTTGTCAAGAATTTAGCAACTGGACCTGCTAGAGCTCCGTCAGTCATCTTAACCCAAGCAAGACCTTTAGCGCCAAATTGTTTGGCAAACTCTGTCAACTTGTCAATACTTTTACGTGAGTATTTGTCTGCATTTCCTTTGACAACAATTGCCTTAACAGCTGGTGCCTCAGCAAACACTTTGAAGTCTACACCCTTGACAACCTCTGTCAAGTCTTGTAAAAGCATGTCAAAGCGTGTATCTGGCTTGTCAGAACCATAGTTATTCATGGCATCATCATAAGACATGCGTGGGAATGGTAGTATAACGTCAATCCCTTTAGTTTCTTTCATAACCTTAGCAATCAATCCCTCTGTAATATCTTGGATTTCTTGCTCATTAAGGAAAGAGGTTTCCAAGTCAACTTGTGTAAACTCAGGTTGACGGTCTCCACGCAAATCTTCATCACGGAAACACTTAACAATTTGATAATAACGGTCAAAACCAGCATTCATCAATAATTGTTTAGTGATTTGAGGACTTTGCGGAAGAGCATAAAAGTGACCTTGGCTAACACGGCTTGGAACCAAGTAATCACGAGCACCTTCTGGTGTAGATTTTGTCAACATTGGTGTTTCAACATCGATAAATTCCAAGTCATCAAGATAATTACGGATGGCATGAGTTACCTTTGCACGGAGCTTAAAGTTTTCCAACATCTCTGGACGACGAAGATCCAAGTAGCGGTAACGCATACGTGTATCATCACTAGCCTCAACACCATCTTTAATTTCAAATGGTGTTGTTTTGGCAGTATTAAGGACTTTAAGGTCTTCAACTTTAAGCTCGACAGCACCTGTAGGCAAGTTATCATTAGCTTGTTCACGCGCTTCAACAGTTCCTGTTACTTCAATAACAAATTCGCTACGCAAACTTTCAGCTGTTTCAACAACATTAGCGTCCGCATTTTCAGGGTTAACAACCAACTGCATCAAACCTTCACGGTCACGAAGATCGATGAAAATCAAACCTCCGAGATTACGACGGCGAGATACCCAACCTTTCAAAGTAATAGTAGTTCCGATGTGTTCACTACGAACACGTCCGGCATACATAGAACGTTCCATAAATACACTTCTTTCGTTAATTTTTTAGTCTTAACTATTATAGCAAAAAGCCCATCAAAACCCCACCCATTTCAGGTTAGAATTTAATAGACTTTCTTTTTTATAAAACTATTTGCCAAATTGTTTCAACAAATCACTAGTATCCACGTAATCTTCAGCAAACTCTTCAAAATCTTCAAAACGATAATCAGCTGTTTCTAAGTCAAGTAAACTATTCCAACGGAATCCGTAAACATCTTCAATGATAACACTAAGTTCATCGGTTTCCTCGTCTACCTGCCATCCCAAATAACGTTCCTGTGTTTCAAAACTTAAGACCACATCTTGACAATCTTGACGCCAAACTTGACCGAGTAATTGCTGGCACATCGCATGATCACTTGCAGGCTCATCATTAAACCAAGTAATGTCATGTTTATCAAGAAAGGCAATCAATTGCCAAAACTGTTGTTGGAAACGAATGGGCATACTACGATCAAAAGCCAAACTGAACTTCTCACTCCGTTTGAGCATATCAACTATACTAACCATATGCCCCCTACTTTTCTAACTGTTCGAGGACTGCTGCAAAGTTTTTAGTTAGCTCTTCGAAACTTACAGTAACTTCCTCACGAGTAGTATTATTTTTGACATTAACCTCACCTGACTCCACTTCACTCTCACCTAATGTGATAACAGTCTTGGCCTTGAAGGTATCTGCTGACTTAAATTGTGCCTTAATCTTACGTCCAAGGTAATCACGTTCAGCCTTAAATCCTTGATAGCGGATAGCTTGAACTAACTCAAGAGCTTTGCCATTGGCACCTGAACCAAGTACTGCAATGTAAACATCCAGACTTTCTTCCACCGGAAGCTCAATACCTTGTTTATCAAGAACCAAAAGCAAGCGTTCTAAACCAAGTCCAAAACCAAAACCAGCTGTTTCTGGACCACCGAAGTATTCAACCAAACTATCATAACGACCACCTGCACAGATTGTCAATTCAGACTTATCAATAGTGGTAATAAATTCAAAAATCGTGTGATTATAGTAATCAAGACCACGTACCATATTAGTATCAATCACGTAAGGAATGTTAAGACTATCGAGCATGGTACGTACTTCGTCAAAGTGCGCTTGACTTTCTTCATCTAAATAATCAAGGATAGAGGGAGCATTTTCAACTGCAACCTTATCTTCTTTTTCTTTTGAATCGAGTACTCGCAAAGGATTTTCATCCAAACGGCGTTGACTATCTTTTGACAAACTTTCACGCATCGGTGTCAAGTAGTCAATCAAGGCCTGACGATAAGCCAGACGACTCTCAGTATTTCCAAGGCTATTCAAATGAAGGGTAACATCCTTAATGCCAAGCGTATTAAAGAGTTGGTAGGCCATAGCAATGGTTTCAACATCTGTTGCAGGATTTTTTGATCCAAAGCACTCTACACCTAGTTGGTGGAACTCGCGCAAGCGTCCTGCTTGAGGACGTTCATAACGGAACATTGATCCAATATAATAAACTTTAACAGGTTTTTGGACCTCTGGCGCAAAGAGTTTGTTTTCTACATAAGAGCGTACAACCGGTGCTGTTCCTTCTGGACGAAGTGTAATATGACGGTCTCCCTTATCATGAAAATCATACATTTCCTTAGTAACGATGTCAGTTGTATCACCTACTGAACGTGAAATGACCTCGTAATGTTCAAACATAGGTGTACGAATTTCACCATAATTGTATTTCTTAAATGTTTCACGTGCAACATTTTCTACGTACTGCCATTTGGCACTATCCGCAGGTAAAATATCCTGCGTTCCCTTAGGTTTTTGAAGTTTCATAATGATGATACAGGCCTCAGATAGACCTGCCCTCCTTTTCCGTTATTACAGATATAATCACTCTATTCTATCATAATTTATATAGCTTTTGGGAAATGGTGGAGGATTTTTCAACGTAAGAAAGAAACAGACCTCTCGGCCTGCCACAATCATTAATCTTCCTTATAAAGAATGAAGGTCACAATGAAAGATACCACAACAGAAATTACAAGACCTGCAATAGCTGTGTAAAAATATTTAAGTGTATCTTCACCGATATACGCTGCAATCGTCAAGATACCCGGGGAACCACCCGCAAAATTTCTCGCACCTAAAATACCAAGGAAGAAGCCACCTACTCCCCCTGCAACAATAGATCCTATAAGGGCTGCTTTATTTTGCAAAGTTACCCCATAAAGAGCCGGTTCCGTAATCCCACAAATCGCAGTAATCCCAGCAGATGAAGCTAGAGCTTTTTTATTGGTATCCTTAGTTTTTAAAGCAATAGCAAGAGCTGCTCCACCCTGAGCCACATTTGAAGCCAAAGCACCTGGCTGTGCAATCGTATCATAACCAATAGTCATACGGTTATTGATTCCAATGGATACTAAGCCATAGTGAGTTCCTGTTGTAACCATTAACGGGAAGGTTGCCCCTACAATTGTTGGAACAACCCATGGGCCAAAGTTTTCCAACCACTTAAAGAAATCCCCCAACCAGTTACCTATGACAGCACCAATTGGACCTAAAATCAAAAGTGTTACGATTGCAGTAATTAATGTCGTAATCATAGGAACCAAGAAAAACTTCACAGCCTTTGGTGAAATTTTAATCGCAAAGCGCTCCACGTAACTCATAAACCAAACTGCCAAAATAACAGGGATAACCGTTGATGAGTAAGAAGTTAATGTAAGAGGAATACTAAAGAAAGAGACGCCATGACCTGATTCCTTGGCAGTTGTCACAATCTGAGTAAAAGTTGGGTGTAATAAAATAGCACCAATCAACATCCCCAATTGAGCATTCGTCTTAAACTGTCGAGCTGCTGAGGCACCTAAAAATACAGGTAAGAAATAAAATCCAGCATCGCCAATAAAATTAAGAACTTGATAGTTAACATCATCTACAGCTACTACCTTAAAGACAACCAAAAGGGACAAAACGGCCTTGATCATCCCTGCTGCTGTAATTACTGGTAAGATTGGGGTGAAAATCCCAGAAATAAGGGCTAAAAAGCTTTGAAGAGGAGTTCTATCTTGTATTTCCGATGATTCCTTAGATACTTCATCTAGATCCAATAACCCTTCCAAAGCGCGGTATATATTTGGTACATCACTCCCAACAACAACTTGATACTGGCCACCACTCTTAGCCAAACTCACCACACCATCGATAGCTTTAACAGCCTCATCATCAGCTTTAGAATCATCTGCTAGGGTAAAACGTAAACGTGTCGCACAATGGGTTAGATTCTGAACGTTCCCCTTTCCTCCTACAGCTTCTAAAATTTTCTGCCCTATTTCTTTATAATTCATGACACTTCCTTTCTATATTCATAAAAAGAGAGAACAAGCTGAGCCTGTCCTCTGCATTTTTTCTATTATGACCAAACTTTATCAGTAATTGTTTTAATCAATTGCAATTTATTCCACTCGTCTTGCTCAGTCAAGATATTGCCTTCTTCAGTTGAGGCAAAGCCACATTGAGTTGAGATACCAAGGTTCTTAAGTGGTACAAGCTCAGCCGCTTCATGGATACGAGCGATGACAGCATCTACATCTTCCAAAGCTGGATCCTTAGAAGTAATCACACCAAGCACCAATTCAACATGATCACGGTTATTCCAAATCGTTGGAAGTGGTGCGAAGCTACCTGAACGTGCATCATCGTATTCCAAGAAGAAGATATCATAGTTCAATTGACCAAGATATTTAGCTACTGAATCATAGCCACCTTCAAAAAGATAAGTTGACTTAAAGTTCCCACGACAAATATGAGTAGCCAAAGTCAAATCTTCTGGAAGACCTTCCAAAGCTTTATTGATAGTGTACACATCATCCTCAGCAATTTTTGCCAACTCAGCTGTTTTCTCAGGATTATTTTTTTCATTCTCAAACTGTTGAATCAAATAACCCCAAGTCGTATCATCCAACTGTACATAACGTGCACCCAAATCGTAGAAATGTTGGATGGTATCATGGTAAGCTTTAGCCAAATCATCAAGGAAATCTGTCCATGAATCATAGTAATCAGCATAAAGATCACTACGGTGGTCACGGTTAATGATGAGTGATGGACTTGGAATAGTTACTTTTGGAGTAATTCCTTCAGGAGTCACTGATTTAAGATATTCAAAGTCACGATAGAAAGGATGATTAGGATTTTCAGCAATTTTACCATTGATACGAACGTTAGTTGTACGTGTCTTAGCTCCATGGAATTTATATGAATCCTCTTGTTGGTAAGCTTCAAAACCAGTTAGGTTCCATAGGAAGTCAAGGTGCCACCAAGAACGACCAAATTCACCATCAGAAACGACTTGAAGGCCATTTTCTACCTCATGATGAACCAATTCCTTAACCAATTCATCTTGTACTTTCAACAATTCCTCTTGCGAAATCTCACCATTGGCAAATTTTTCACGTGCTTCTTTTAAAGCTTGTGGACGAAGGTAAGAACCAACATGATCAAAATGATAATGAACTTTACTCATAGTTATTTACTCCTTTTTATTCTTTCATTTAATGTAATAATAAGCCTATTCTAGCACTTGCTGTTATAGCTGTGAAATATGTATTTACTATCACATTATATAGTTTTTAACTATATATTTTCTTGAGAAGTTTTTTGTCAAGTAACTTTACTTTACAAAAAAGATATGTTATTCTGTTATAGTTGATTTAAAATCAAGAACATAAATATTAATTCGGAGGAAATAAAGAAATGGCAGTACCTGCACGTCACACTTCAAAAGCGAAGAAAAACAAACGTCGTACACACTACAAATTGACTGCTCCATCAGTACAATTTGACGAAACAACTGGAGATTACTCACGTTCACACCGTGTATCACTTAAAGGATACTACAAAGGACGTAAAATCGCTAAAGCTAACGCAGCTAAATAATAGAAGGGAGATACCATGCGCGTAAATATTACACTTGAACACAAAGAATCTGGTGAACGCTTGTACCTTACTTCAAAAAACAAACGTAACACTCCAGACCGTCTTCAATTGAAAAAATACTCACCAAAATTGCGTAAACACGTAATCTTTACTGAGGTAAAATAATTGAATTAAAAACCATGAAAATAAGATTTTCATGGTTTTTCTATTACTCAAAGAGGATTTCCTATGACAAAAATAGAAACATTTAGATGGCGTATGTGGCATGTTTATCTCCTTATTTTTATAACCATTCTACTTACAGGTACATTCGTTCGCTATGGTTATAGACTTCAAGCCGCTTATTCCTTAGACGATAGACTTTACGACTTTACGACTTTACGACTTTACTAACAAAAAAGTTACTGTAACATCCTTTCAAAACGTCAAAATTGGAAACTTTAACGTTTTAGGTGTTAAGTTTGGAAATGAAAAAGCACTGGAGAGAAGTCAATTAGCCGTCGGTCGCACCTATCTAGCCTTCCAAGAATCTAGGTATAAAGCATCTAAACACAAGAAGGACCCTAAAAATTATGATATTATCCACTATTATCAGCTTGGTAAAGATACTGGAAAAGGACACACTATTGATGTACTAGACCTTGCTAAAAAACTAGGATACGATGATCCCGGTTCCATGGATAATACCATGTACTCCGATGGTAGGGATGAGTTTGTGAAATTTTCATCCTATGACAACGAAAAAGTATTCTATGTCAATTTACGCACCCATAAGGCAACTAAAACCAAACCAGCAAAAGTCAGTCAATACTACGGATTTGATAAACCTTATCGCTATCTCCTTTCAAAGGATAATTTTTCTGTAGGTCATAAAGATGATCCCCTCACTATCAACTCCATGCCCCTTATCTGGACCAAAGAAAGAAATTTTGCTGATTACAAAGATCAAGACGATAACGAATACAGTGACCAATCGCTCAAAAAAAGATTTAGCCTAATTATCGTAACAACTGATTCACTTAATTTGGATGATGCCATTAAACTCCAAAAAGAGTTAACACCAGATAAGGAGGATATCTATTGGTATTTTACAAGTACTGATACAACGACTGGACACCTCGAGGAAGTTAAAAGTCAAAAAGATTACAACCTACTAGTTAAGGAGAGTCATAACTAATATGGTAAAAAATAGCTCCAAATACCTTAAAATTACTATGCCCTTGATTTTATTATTGACCATGATTGCTATCTTTTTCTATTACAATGCTCAAGAAAATATTAAAGGGTTTTATAAAACTCGTGGATTTCAAGGAAAGGTACAAATAACTGGTATCGGATGGGCAGATAAAATTACTTATCGTATGAATAAAGAAGATGAGGTTAAACATTACCTGATTTTCCATATTGATTATCAAGAGACCATTAATAACAAAAAAAGAACATGTAAAGACTCAACTTCCTCTCCATATTCAAGATTTACTCTATCCTTACATTGCCAGCCCAACAGAAAGCGACTCAGATTTTAATCGCCAAAATAGTGAATATAAGATTTTACCTGATGAAAGAGAATATGGGGACGACTTTGTTAAAAAGTCTATTAAAATCAACCCTAGAAATCAAAAATTTATCAATGATATCTCTAAAGCTTTAAGTACCGAGAAAGATTTAAAAAATATTATTGTTCAGATAGAACCTGTACCATACACCATACACGACGCTCTATACTTATGAGAGGGGACATTCTAAAGCGCTAGGTGGCTATTATGATTTTTCACTTAAAGATGCTCTACGAAACAATCAACTTACTGTTCAATTGAGTTTTCCTTCTGGTTCCACGACTAAAGAAATTGACTTACATTCTCAATTAGAACAGGTACTTAAAAACTCTGAACTACCAGATGGATGGTATATCTTAAATCAAAATAACGACTTTCCAAAAGAGGTACATATTGATGACAATCAAATTAGAATTAACTGAAGAAAGAACTCAGAGAGAATTATCTGAGGAAGAATGGGCTTTCCCTATTTGGAGATGGGCAGCTTTCTCACTATTTGACACCCTAATCCTAGTTAGTCCCTTGACAAGAGAATTTATTTATCCAGGGGGGAGTGATTCTCGTTTTTACCTAGGTAAATCATTGGGTAACTTGATGCTAGATGATACACAACGCTTCATCTTTATTATTATCATTCTAACTCTGTTGCTACCTGCTTTTGCCTTAATCATAGAAAGCCTATTATTTTCAAAAGGATATCCTCTACTTTCAATAATATGTAGCTGTCTAATTTTTGTTAGTGCAACAGTCCTATTTGTCTATAGTCTCAGTATTGTCCCAGATTTTTGGAGCTTTACAATTTATTGTTATATGCTTTACCTTCTCTTCAACATAGGTAACTCCCTCAGAAAAATCAATAGAATCATCAATCTTAGGCAGAATAACACCAAAGCATAACAGCCTCTATCTACATAATACTCCCCTTTTAGTATAGGAATGACACAAATGAAACAAAAAAATCTTGTCTACTCTAAAGTTGACCACCTAGCTAAAAGCTTAGATATTAATTTTAAAAATCATTTTAGGAATACTCTAGACTCCTGTCCCAGAAATAAATTTCACTCCTTTGGTAGCAAATAAACAATGTAATTCATAGTAAAAAAGATCAACAATAATATGTTGATCTTTTATTTTTACTCTAAATCTTTCAGAATGTCTGTAAACCTATGCGTAAACATAGCTGTCATTCCCCATATATTTTCTGTCAATTTTCTGTAAAAAGGAATATGACGTTCACTATACCCAAAATTGTATTTTTCTCTGTTTTTTACCAGGAAAAATGGGAAATCTTTCGCATCACTCAAGGTAGAAGTCACTTTATAATAAATCGGATTCTCTGTCAACAACGTGTCAACATAAACTGTAAATAATCGTTTCACCTCTTCATTTGGATGAATATCCTCCCAATTTTCTATATTTATCTTTCCAACAAAGCAATGGATGGTTCTCCCCTGATGAATCAGATAATCAATCTCTCCCCAAATGTCAATTCGATCAGGAGTTAAGTTTAGTTCCTCACAAGTTTCTCGTATAGCAGCTTCTTGAAAAGTCTCACCGTCTTCAACACGACCACCAGGAAAAGAGACCTCACCTGGTTGAGAAATATGCTCACTTCGTACTTGGTAAAGGATTTGATACTTATCAGTTTTTACATCATATATCAAGGGTAAAAGCACTGCATAGCGTCCTTTCTCCCCTAGTGGCTTCGGCTCGTAATGAGCTAGTTTATCTTTAATAGTCATAAGAACTCCTTGACTTCATATTATCATAAAAAAGAAGTTATCCCTATTATATAAAATTTTTATATATAAAATATTGACATATCCTTCTAAAAGAGATACACTCAATGTGTAAAATAATTATATATAATTTTTATACATATCCTAAAAGCAAAGGAGCACACTATGTATTTTCCAACATCGTCAATCCTGATAGAGTTCCTAATACTAGCTATTATCGATAGAGAAGACTCTTATGGCTATGAAATTAGTCAAACCATTAAGCTTGTGGCTAATATCAAGGAGTCAACACTTTATCCTATTCTAAAAAAGCTTGAAAAAGCAGGTTATATGACCACCTATAGCCAAGCATATCAAGGGCGTAAACGTAAATATTACAGTATTACCCAAGAGGGAAAAAATCATCTTCAATTTCTTAATGAAGAATGGTTAACCTATAAAGAAACCCTCGATGGTATTGTAGAAGGGAGATTAAGACATGACAAGGACTGAATATATAGCCAAATTAACAAAATATCTACGAAAATTACCACAAAAGGACTATGAAGAGGCCCTCGAATATTTCATGGAATATTTTGAAGAGGCTGGACCTGAAAATGAAGCTCAGGTTATTGCAGAATTGGGTACACCTAAGGAAGCAGCACATGAAGTCATTAGTCGTCTTCTAGACGAAAAGATTATTGAGGATAAGAGTAGCTTACGTAATAAAACAACTATCCTCTGGATTGCGATTCTAGCTGTTTTAGCTAGCCCAGTCGCCTTACCAATTCTACTATTCTTTCTAGCTATGCTATTGACACTTCTTTTGATTATTTTTGCAGTTATAGTGACTGCCTTAGCTCTTACTTTTGCCTTACTCATTAGTGGTGTTTACACTTTCTTTACAAGCTTCTCTCTCTTAAATATTTCACTAGCTTCAACACTATTTGGAGGAGGCCTAGGTCTATTGATGTTTGGAGGAGCACTCTTACTGCTTTTGATTTCATTTGAAATCTGTAAACTTATTGTAAAGCTAATTACCCTATTGATTAAATGGCTCATCAAGAAAGGAAGAAAATCATGAAAACTTGGAAAAAGATTGTCCTCGGAGTGTCTCTTATCTCTCTATTTTTAGGAGGAGGATTAGTAGCTTGGGGTTATAGCCAAGGTGGCTTAACAGATTTACAAAATAAAACTATAAGTGAGCAAGATTATGTCAAGAAAGAAGTTGAGGACTTCAATAAAATTGATATTAAAAGTAGTAGCTACAATGTGCTTATAAAAAATGGTGACGTTGACAAAGCAACGCTTTCTTACTACCAAAAAACAAAAAATCCAATTGACACATCTGTAAAGGATGGTCAATTGACTATCAATGATAACAACTCTGAATTAGATTCAACTTCTAACAAACATATTAACTTTTTTGGATTAAAAGATTTAGTAAGGCTTTCTACTCTCAACGAGGAAGTCAGAAATAAAACCATTGTCATTACACTCCCTAAAAAACAAACGATTGATTTTTTAAAGGTTGATTTAGCAACTGGAAATCTAGATTTAAGTAATAGCACTATCAAACAAGCAGACATCAATCTAAATGTCGGGGACCTAACTTTTACTAAAATGATTGTCAGCAACCTAAAAGCTAATCTTGATGTTGGTAGTGTTGATAGTGATCATACACTTTTTACTAACTCAGATTTATCTATTGCAATGGGAGATTACTCTGGAGATAACCTGATTTTCAATAGTCACAATAAACTTGATGTTACATCCGGTGATATTGAAATAGCTCTTAAAGATTACACGCTCAATGTTCAAGCCGATAGTCATTCAGGAGAGGTGGACATCACAAATAACCTTAAGATTTCAAAGGATAACACACTAACCATTACCTCAGACCTCGGTGATATAACTGTTGAATAACATAAAAAGCCAGCTCACATTAGAGCTGGCCTTTAGTTTATTCATTTTCAGACTTTGGTCTATAAATAATAATACCTACAACTACAAAAATAAGTAAGAAAATGAATAACATACGTACTTGATTTGAGATTTGCCCTGTCATTGAAATAGTTTGACGAAGACCTGATACGGAGTAGGACATTGGTAAGAATGGTTGGACGACCTTAAAGAACTTAGGACTAAGTTCAATTGGATAAGTCCCTGCACTAGAACCTAGCTGCAAAAGGAGCATAATCATAGAAGCAAATGCACCATATCTATCATCCCAACCCACAAGGGCTGTAACGAGCGCCATTAAAGTCCATGCTGCAAGGAGAATCATACCAAATGTAGCTAATGGATGATTTGGTTCAACTCCCACAAATCGAATGGCAATATAAAGGGCAATTGCAGCCATAGTCGTAATGATACCATTGATAAAGAACTTATTCTTAGCCCAATCAAAACGGCTCGTAAAGTTTCTTCCCGTCAAGCTCTTAGCAAAGATAACATTAGTTGAAAGAGCGACAACCATAAGAGAAACAGAAATCATATATGGAGCCATCCCCACACCATTAGTGTCAACCTTATCCTTATCAGTTTTCTTCTCTTTAAGCGGAGCACTAACCATTTTTGCATTGTCTGAGTTTACAGAAACAAGAGATAATTGCTGATTAGCCTTATTTAATGAATCAGATAATGTAGAAAGGTTAGTTGACAGACTTGTCAATCCATTTGTTAAGGTATTTCCGCCCGTTGCTAATTGTTGAGCTCCTGTATTGAGAGCACTTGTACCACTCTGAAGAGTAGCAAAACCAGTCATTAAACTACTACTGTTAGCATCTAGAGTTTGAGCACCACTGGCAATCGTTGACACAGCACCAGTATAAGTTGACAAACCATTTGAAAGTGCGCTTGCACCTGTTGCTAGAGTACTTTGAGCGGTTGACACACCTGATGCCACTTGAGTTGCTCCTGGTGATAATTGATTGACAAGTACTGAATTGACATTAGCAATATTAGCTTGCATTGATGATACCGTTGATGAAGCTACAGGGAGAAGAGCATTCGCCGAACTTGCAATGCCTGAAATAGACGTTTGTAGAGAAGCCAAACTACTTGAATCTCCGCTACTAGTTGTTGTCGTACCTGTCAAGCTAGATAAAGCAGTTGACATACTTGACACATCAGATGCAATAGTTGAAGCATAACTACTAGCTGTAGAGCCTGCATTACTAATTGCCGATGTAATCTCTGCTTGTTGATCTGCCGTCAAGCTTTGATAAGCAGCTGTTCCTTGTACCGCAGCCAAATCATTTGCTTTATCAGTTGCACTAGCTGTTGCTATAGAGCTAGCTGCAGAAGAAATATTTGAAAGATAAGTCGCTATTGAACTTGTATCTACTGATGTTGTTGATGTTCCACTTGGTAATGATGTGTTACTTACCGCTGTATTAAGATTTTGAATTGCTGTATTTAAATCAGTTAAATTAGTTGATAGGGTTGACAACTGTGCTTGCTGTTCTTCAGATAAACTTGTTGCTGTAGCCATTTGACTGAGCGCTGTTGACAACGAATCTGCACCTGTAACTAAGGTATTCATAGCCTCTGCTCCTGATACAAATTGACCTGCAGCAGAATTAACAGCCTCAGAGTTCGCGTTTAACTGTGACAAAGCACCTGACAAAGTTGACACACCTGAAGTATAGGCAGATGCGCCTGAACTCAAGGTATCAACACCTGTAGCCAATGTTTGTGTAGATCCAGCAAGAGTTCCTAAGCCATTTGATAAGGTCTGACTCCCTGACTGAAGTGCGCCTGCACCTGCATATAATTGACTAGCCCCACTCGCTGCAGTTCCCATACCACCCTGAAGTTGAGACATACTCCTAAATACAGCTCCAACATAAGTTGACGTAATATTTTTAGAAACGGTATCCTTCAACTTAGACATGGCAGAATCGCTCATTTTTGAAGAAACGAAGCTATGTCCTGCTGTTGTTTGATAAGAAATTTCCAGTTTCTTAGGATCATTTGTCAAAAGACTTGCTGCATTACTTGAGAGGTTTTCTGGAAAAGTGATTACCATATAGTAATCACCATCCTCAATTCCTTTTTGGGCTTCATTTTCAGTCACAAAGTGATAGTCTAGATTTTTGTTTTTAGACATATTGTCTACCATATCATGACCAATATTCAGAGTCTTATTCTGGAAACTAGCACTCTTATCTTTGTTCACTACTGCCACTGGTAAGTGTTTGACATTACCATAAGGATTCCACATAGAAGACAAAAAGATTAGATTATATAAAGCAGGTATCAATGAGACACCAATAATTGTTATCCAGAGCTTTGGACTTTTAAGAAGAGCCTTTAATTCTGCTAACATATTTCTCCTTTTTAGACATTGTGTTTATTTTTATGATATAATCAATTATAAACTCATTTACCTGAAAATCAATGTTAAACAATCGATTTTTGGACACATAGTCTAAAAGTGTATAAAAGGAGATTTGTATGTCAAAAGATCAAAGACGCGCGCAAACAAAAAAAGCTCTTTTAGATGCTTTAGTAATATGTCTTGAAGACCAAGATTTCAATGATATTACTACCATTCGTCTGGTTCAAACAGCTGGGATTAGCCGTTCGAGTTTTTATACCCACTACAAAGATAAGTATGAAATGATTGATAGTTATCAGAAAGAGCTTTTCCACAAGCTAGAGTATATCTTCGATAAATATGAAGGAAAGAAAGAGGGAGCCTTTCTCGAAATCTTTGAATTTCTCACTCGTGAAAAGCTCCTATCAGCTCTATTGTCTACCAATGGATCAAAAGAAATTCAAGATTTTCTGATACATAAACTTCAGCGTATGATAGCTGAGGACTTCATTGATCCCACTGCTGAAGAAAGAGCTCTTAAAGGATTCGAGAAAGACTATGCCAGTATTTATTTTGCACATGCTATTTTTGGTGCTTGTCAAGCCTGGATAAATAAAGGTAAAAAAGAATCACCTCAAGAAATGACAGACTTTCTTCTACGATTTATTCCACAATAAAATCACTTCAAAAGCATAAAAAAGCTGCAAACCATTTCAATAGTTAAAGCAGCTTTTTTCTTTTACAATAAAATCCTTAAAATAAGGAAATGATAAGTGAAAGCAAGGTCAAAATTGCGGGTCCGCCTTGCGTTAAAATAATTTTCTTATTGGCAGTTATAGCACCATAAATAGCAGCAAAGAAAACATTGAGTACAAAAACAGTTACAAGTAACTGACTATTTGTAAAAATCCCATATAAGAGGAATATAGCAATCAAACCATTGTAAATCCCTTGATTTTTAAATAAGTTTGTAATAGAATCACGTTGAAGTTCTTCTTTGCTCATATTGAAAACACGACTAGTCGTGTCTGAATGTGTCGCAAAAGTTTCCAAATACATGATATAGAGATGCTCCAAAGCAACAATCCCAGCTAAAATTAGTGTAATAATAGACATAGTAGCCTCCTTCTTAAATAACTTTGACAGTATATCAAAAGTGAACCTTTAAAACAACATGCATGCTTCATACAATTTGAAATATGGTAAAATAAAGAATGAAAGAGAGGTTCTTATGACAAAGACAGAAGTAATCCAACGTCTCCAAAAAGATCTGGGAATTCCTAGATTTCAGGCTTATATAGAGGATAAAGATTACTCCGAAGAGGAGTACGACCAACTAAAAAAAGATTTTGAAGCCTATTTCACCAACTACGTTTCAAATGTTTCAGCAGATTTTGAAGGCGGATTGGATAATAAATAATTTATACCTCAAAATCATCTATTATCATATTACGCCCCCTAGTCACTTGTATTAGACTAGGGACTTTTTTTATTAGAAAACAAACTTGTAACTAAACAAATAACTGAACAAACTCAAAAATCAATGATTTAAGATAAACAAAAAAGCCCATAACAACGGGCTTTTTGCAAAATGAATTTTAAAATTAAAGCATTTTGTTGTAGAGCTAAGCTAGTTTTTTCTTAGCTATCTATTCAACCTAAAAAGCTATTAAAATCTGCTATTATATAGAAGAAAGTTGTTATAGATTGCTTTACATTTTTCCTAAAAGTTAGCAAATAGGTAAGTAAAAATAGCTTAATTTACGAGTTTAGCAGGCAAGAAACTAGCACCAGTAAGGTGCTTTTTGATTTCGCTTCATTATTCTACATTTACTTAGTATTTAAAACTCTGACTATATCAAAAAAGTACCTAATATAGGTACTTTCAGAATGTTAACTTTTCATTACTTACTCTAGTTGGCGAAAAGTCTCTTACTCTTGTTCTTGCTCCTGATGTTGTTTATCATCATTACGTTTACCTACTATAAACACAGTAATAAACGTCCCATAATATAGTAGTGTTTTATACCAACATTTTCCAACATTTAGGGCGTTAAGAACGTTCCCCGCTCCATGTAAAGAGTAACTCGAAAACTTGAGAACGTACACAAATTTCGAAACGTTATGAAAACTCAAGATCATATCATAGTTTAATTCCACTTAACCATAAGTCTTCACCATTGCGCCAATATTGATAATACTTAGCTCTATGCTTGTAATAAGTTTTCCAGTGCATTCCTTTTGGCTTATCGGGAAAATCGGGTGTTATGTAGTCCTTTGCCTCATATTCAGGCACTATCTTTTGAGCTTCCTTAACTGCCTGCTCCCAGTAATAAACACAGTCGGTCTTACTTCGGTTTAATGTTCTATTATAAAACCCTAGACACTTACGACATGACAAGGCCTCATGATGCCAATATAAGCTCGTTCTAGCCTCTCCACAGTTAGGGCAATATAAATAATAGCGATAGCCTCCATAGTTTAATGACTGCCGTTTTAAGGGCGTTTCTTGCCCGTTATAAACTATAGTCAACTTATCCAAGTCTAGCCATACCCTAGCTTTGCCGTGTGCTATCTTCGCCTTGGTTAGGTTGCTAGCTTTGAGAACATCTATAAACGCTTTTAATTCAATTTCTATCACTTTGACACCTTGCCCTATATTAGGGCGACCCAACTATTCAAGCAAATCAAGCAATTCACCGTTTCGATAATTTTCAGCAAAAGCTAGACAAGCAAGGTTAACTAGATCTTGGAATCTTGTTCTAGCGTAACCCAACTCTTGACCAATAGCCCAGTTTGGTGCTGGTGGGTGTTGTAAGAAACGACGGTAGATAATAATCCTGTAGCGTTCATCAACAATGTTTCTGTGTGCTTCCTCTATAGCTTCCAGCTCGTTCATGGCATCTATTCGTCTTACTGCCAGTGTTTCAACAATGTTGCTACGGTGATTGCTCTTAGAACGTGGCTCAAAGGTGAATTCCTGTGTGATTTTCTGCTCAGCGCTATCGTGTGCAATCTCTCGCCCACGGGAATTAAAACTGTCTGCAATACGGCTAGCCTCAGCTCCTATATTAGCCCAATCTTCACCCAGCTTTTTCAGCTCTTTGCTCTCTGCATAACTGGCAAACTTGCCTAGTATGATCCCACGCAATTCTGGCAGTGTCTCTTCACCAGTTAATTGAATTGACTGGGCGTTAGGGATTTTAGTGTCCTCGTTATCAATTTCTTTTTCCAGTAGTTCAGCGGTTGCTTTAGTTGTTTCAATTAGTTCATTTTCATCTTTAAACATTGTTTTGTTTCCTCCTGTTGTTAAATACTTTATTAGTGGTTCGTTCCCTTGTTGTTCCTCTTTGTTCCATTGGTGGGAACATATACGAGACCAGTAGTAGCAAGGGTTTGAGAAGTTTGTTGCCTTGTTACCTTCTTTTATCTATTCTCTTATATATATAACTATCATCATCATATATCTATCTATATTATAAACCTTATAAATAGGGTAACAAAGTAACAGAATAGGTCTAACCCCTTATACATCAAGCGTTTAAGGGAGTTCCATTGTTGTGAAAACTATAGAATAACAAGGGAACGAGGTAACATTATTCCTCTTTTACTATTGAGTGTTGTGGCTTATTTAGCTTTTTTGTATCAAATCCGTTAGGGTCTAAAGTTTTGATATCACTCGCTTTTGCCCTTGCCTTTTTAACAACATAGTTGTGTGGTGTTAAGTTTCGTAGGTTTCTAGCGATTTCTGTCCCTGCACCGTATAAATTCGGCTTTTGTATTCCCATATCTTCGGCGTATTCTCTTAGGTGTTTCACGGCTAGAAAGACTGGTACAATTTCTAATTCGTGCCAACCTTTAGGAATATATTCGCTTTTAATAAAACCAAGCAAATAATCATTATCTTCTTGATACTGTCCTAACAAGTCTTTGACTACTTTAGGCTCAATAAAATGAGTGAATGGCTCTTGATTGACGGCTTTGTATAAAACGTATTCCAAGACGGCTTTATCTGCTAGGAACTCATTCTTAATCCAAGGCTTTTCGGTTTGATCGTTGAAGTCTGCATTAAACGGCACAATCATAATACGACGATACCAGCCGTTAGTTTTGTTACCGCCATTAGGGATATAGTTCCCCGAAAAGATGTTAAAGAGCTTAAAGGTTGCCTCAAAGGCTGGTCTTCCTTTCGGGTTAACCAGTACGGTGTCACCGCTGGTAATACTCATTAGGTCAGACGGATTTTTCAAGTATTCATTAGGTGCTTCATCTCCAATGTTACACACCTTACCTACAAGCGTTTCTAAGTTATGCTTGTCACTAAATTGTGCAGGTTTCAAAGCTGACACGTTACTTTCACCGATTAGATTGATAAGCAAGCGCTGAAATGTTCCTTTACCATTGTTACCGTCACCATATAAAATAGCGAACTTGTTACGAGTATAGTTTGGGTTGATAGCCTCGAGGATAATTTGCCAAAAGAGGGTTATTAGCTCACTATCGCCACAAGCAATAGAACTTAACCAATCATCAAACGTCTTACCCTCTCTATCCTTAGGGGTAAACTTAGGCGGATTGTAAGCAGTGGCTATCTTGCCGGTAATAATATACTTAGGGTCAAATGGTCGTAGTTGTTTGTTTTTCAAGTCTAAGATACCATTCTGTACTGGTACTAAGTTAGCACTTTCTAGCGGTTTTCTTATCTTCGCCATGGTTCGCACCATTGTCTGAATTTGTCCCCAGTCCTTTGGCTTAATTCGTGAGTCGAAAGCCTTACAGAAGCCGTTGAATGTGTCCCTACTTGATGTATAAATGCCGTTATCAAGATCATAGATATAGAGCAAACTATTATCTGAAGTGTTCCCTTTTGTTATAAAAGTAAAGGTCACAAGTTTACTCAATTCTTTAGCTACGGTAAAGATACTAGGAAGCGGGATGACTGTTTTCTCATTCTTTTTTCCCTCGTTAACTAAGTATTCATTTTCCTTGCGCCATAGCTCACCAGCTTGATAGATACGGTCTAGTAATTCTTTCATAGACTTAGGTGGCTCAATAACCTTGGTTTCGTTAAGTTGCTCTTGCAATTCGTCAATATTAATTTCCATTGACACCTCTCTTTCTTATTTCTGATCTAACAATACTTTCAAAAGTCCTTGCTAGTTCCTCGACTGGTAAAGGGTTATCTGTAACGCTATTCGCTATGGTTGTTAGCTCATAGGCAGTGGCTACGTCAGCATCAACCCACTTTGATAGTAATAATCCTACAAACCTAGTTACCGCAACATTACGCCCACCCTCGTCACCAAAGCCATGAAATAGGGTATCAATCACGCGCATGGTAATTGTTTTATTACCGCTTTGGCGTGGGGTGTGATAGTGTGGTTTCTGACTAGCCGTAACTGTTTTTGCTACGGGATAGTCATGCCCTCTATTTACTATCTTTTCATAGTCTGCAGGGTCTCCAGTGGTTACTGGTAAGCCTTGTAACTGCGACCATGTTAGGCTTGTACTGTCGAATGGTAGCCCGATTTTGCCTGCTATCTCTTGGACAGTCTGCCTATAGGTCTGCTCATTCATTGCGTCGCTAGGCTTAACAACAAGCCTATAACGTGGCTTATTAGCCGTGTGCTTAATAGTTGGGTAAATAATATATGAATAACCATGTAAGGCGTTATCGACAACGCTAGGAAAGTCTATATTAGCCTCTAGCTCGTCATAGTCCAAGAAAATCAAGTCACGGTAAATTAAACTAGCATTATTCCGCTTGTAGTTGCCGTTCTCGTCTTGTTTCACCTTGCCAGTAATACAGTAAGGGGCTGAATTGCGCTTAAAATCGTCTATATTTGCACCTTGTGGCACTTTCCTAGGTCTAAAAGTTGCGATAAAGTCAAAGGGTGCTTGTTTATCGAATAAATGCAAGTCATTCCCAAAGCCTACACTTTCATAAATAGGCATTAAATCATCTCCTTTTTAGTTATACACGCCTAGAAAAGCTAGAATATCACTGACACGATAATAAACCTTGCGCGTGTCCTCTACCGGTGGCTGATAGCGTTTAAGTCCTGCCTCTTCCCAGCGTCTTAGTGTATTATATTTAAGTCCTAACTCGTCCATAGCTTGCTGGGCGGTGATTAACCCTAACTGGTGTTTATCGAGCTTAGAATAGCCCTCTAGGGCTTTATCTAGTACCGATATAACCCCTTGGGCAAGCTCTTTTTGGTATTCTTCACTTAGAACTTGCATATTAGCCCCTTTCTAGCATTTTCTCGTAGTTAGTCACGTCTTCGATAGACTTTAAAACGTCTAATCTTTTCTGTTCATTCTTGACTTGGTTTTCAAGAGATCTAAGTCCCTCTAATAGTTCCTCTCTGGTTTCTGCGATATAGTAACCGCTACGGATACCAACCCTAACACCAATGATAGGAACACCATAGCGAATAACTAGGTTACTGATTGCACTAGATACTAGACGGGAGTTGTAACCCGTGATAGTGGCTATCTCTCCACCAGTCGTAGCGTTAGCACGTCCTTTCTTTAGGATTGCTAAAACTGCCATTTCTGCCTCTTGTAATCTATTTCTTTTCATTCGCACCTCTTTCTAGTTGTATTGTTTTCTCTGCTATATAAGCTAAGTTCTCTATAGATTGTTGTTGTGTTTTAATGATATCCAGTAGTTGCTTAATGATCTCGACAATTTTCGGAACAACGTCCGTATCCGTATCTTCCGTATCCGTAATTGTAACTAGAGTTGCGCTTAGTGTTTCTAGCTCTTTATTCCGTCCAAAAAGGTCAATAATTTCTGTCATGATATTCCTCTTTCTATCTGTCTTGATGCACATTTAGGCTTCCTCGACATAACTCTTTGAATGGTTCTCATATCTATCGCAAATACGGTTAAGCACTTTTGCAAGGCTTTTATCTGCTACATACTTGACAAACAGTGTATAAACGCCGTTAGACTCATTTTTGACGAGTGTTGTCTCTGCAGTCGGTTGCTCGAATGTTCCAATCATGTAACCTAGAATAGCAGTAGTTGCTAATTTAGCATGATCCATAGTTTCAAACTCATGTTTGAAAGTGAATGATTTAGCATTGTCACTGAAAATTTTGAATTTCATGGTTATTCTCCTTAGTTGTAATAATTGCCTTGAGCTTGAATATAAGCCCCATAGTGTGTACTTTCTTTGTGTGTAGTGTTATCTGTCACGGTATCAGTTTTAGGCTCTATATCAAGCTGAAAATAGCTTTTCTTGAGCCATAAAGCAGCAAGAGCTAGCGTTAAAATGATGACTAAGATAATAAACTGGGTAGCAGATAAATTTAATTCTGTGGCCATGGTTTTACTCTCCTTTTTCCTCTGCCTCGTATGCTCGCAATTCCTCTGGGTTGTCACACTCGAGCAGATAAAAGGCGATTCTGTCTAGTTCCTTAGAATAAATTTCTACCACTTCAAAAACTGTTTCCAGAAAGTTATCTATTTCAAGGCGTAGTAGCCCATTATCTGCCCCAGCGTGTTTAGCTAACATAAGAGTATTAGAGTGGTGGCGTAGTGCTTGCAAACCAGTTCTAACGTCCGTCAATTTAAAACCTAGACTGTTACTTTGTGCGACAGTGATTGTATTTTCTGTTTTCTTTGTCATGTTATTACCTCAATTCATTTTTTACTGGTTATAGATTTTTTCTGTGATGCTTTATCCATTTTTAAGAGGTGGCCTCTAAGTAGGGGTACACGATACCAGCAATTCATGGTATAATTGAGGTATCTATAATTATCAAAACTAAAAACCTTATTACGGCTTGCCTGCTGTAATTTCTTTTTAGTTATTGTTGCTAAAAGCCTCGTTAGTTTGCTCGCTCTCGTAGGCTTTTTTTGTTGCTCTTAATAATCTTCTGCTAGCCATTCCATGACTTTTCGATAAACCGTAGGGCGTACCTCTGCACTTTTTCGGATCTTTCGATATGTAAACTGAGATATCCCAATATTTTCGCTTGCTTGCTTCGATGTTAAATTTTCATCCGCTTGCTTTCTCCGAATCGCTTTCGCTTGGTTGCTCGTAATCAACAATTATTCTCACCTCCTGCGCCACAAACTGGCGTTTTGTAACTATATGATATTCCATTTTTTGGCGCACGTCAACTAAAAAACATTAAAAAAAGACAAAAAGCTCCATTTTTTGACGTTTTATGTTAAAATATTTTTATGAAAGGTAAGTTATGAATAGAATAAAAGAGCTAAGAAAAAGTAAAAACGGGGGAATGACTCAACAAGAGTTAGCTGAGGCAGTGAACATTCCTAAACGTACAATACAACGCCTTGAAAATAGTGAAAGCCAAATCAAACTAGAAAAAGCCCAACAATTAGCAGACTTCTTCGGAGTTGGTGTTGGTTATTTGCTCGGTTACATTGATGAAGAACAAGAAAAACGAATAACTAAAGCAAAAAAAGCTGTTATCAAAGAAATTCAAGATCTTTCCGCTTATGCCAAAGACAATGATATTACAAAGCAAATTGATAGCATTATCCAAAACGAGGGTTTAGGGAAGTTTCATGATAACTTAAAAGCTGTATTTCTTCAGATTGAAAGCAAAGAGGAATATTCTGACGCTGAAAAAGAAGCTCTAGACCGGCTAGACCATGAAATTTTGGCGTTTATTGATATGCTGTTTGAGAAACGTTTGCTTATCCAAAAACTAAAACGAGACTAATTTGGGTTATCTTTCTCTTACTTCACTCGAACTTCATTCTTTATCAGCTCATTATTTAATTGTTCGTTTTGCGAACAAACGAAGTTGTAATGATTGATATATCACTATCTCTTAAACATATAAACCACTCTAAAAACTTTATTACGGCTTGCCTGCTGATGTTTAGAAAGGTTTATCATGAAAATTAACGAGATAAAGAAAAAAGACGGGTCAACCGTCTATCGTGCTAATATATATCTTGGTGTTGATGTAATCACTGGTAAGAAAGTTACAACTAAAGTAACCGCTAGGACAAAGAAAGAACTCAAGACCAAAGCCCAACAAGCGCAATTTGATTTTAAAGCTAATGGATCAACACGCTTTAAGGCTAGCACTATCACAACATATAAAGAACTAGCTCTTTTATGGTGGGATAGCTATAAAGATACCGTAAAACCTAACACCCAAGATAATGTTCATAAGATTTTAAATAACCATATCTTACCCTTGTTTGGCAACTTTAAACTAGATAAGCTAACAACTCCACTAATACAGTCGATTATCAATAAGATTGCTAATAAGACCAACAAAGGAGAAACGGGGGCTTATCTCTATTATGACAAGATACACGCGCTTAACAAGCGTATTTTACAGTATGGCGTAGTCATGCAAGCTATACCGTTTAACCCTGCGCGTGAGGTTATTCTCCCTAGAAATATCCAAAAAGCAAAGCGACAAAAGGTTAAGCACTTTAACAACGAGGAACTAAGGCAATTCATTGATTACTTAGATAGCCTAGACAGTAATAGATACCGTTATTACTATGAAACCGTGCTATATAAGTTCTTACTTGCCACTGGTTGCCGTATTAACGAGGCTTTGGCTCTCTCATGGTCTGATATTGACCTTGATAATTCTGTTGTCCATATAACCAAGACTTTAAACTATAAACAAGAGGTAAACAGTCCTAAGTCAAAAGCTAGTTACCGAGATATCGATATAGATCAGCAAACCGCAACGATGCTTAAAAAATACCAACGTAAACAAACCCAAGAGGCTTGGAAACTAGGCAGGACTGAAACGGTGGTATTCTCGGACTTTGTACACGAATACCCTAATAACCGTACCTTACAAACTCGATTAAGAACACACTTTAAACGTGCTGGGGTAAATAACATAGGTTTCCACGGTTTCCGACATACTCATGCTAGTTTGCTCCTTAATTCGGGTATTCCTTATAAGGAGTTGCAACACCGCCTAGGACATTCTACTCTTTCAATGACTATGGACACATACAGTCACCTATCCAAAGAGAACGCAAAAAAAGCCGTCTCATTCTATGAAATGGCTCTAAAATCTATATAAAAGTAAGCAAAAAGGTAAGCAAATTGCTGAAACAGTATTTTAAAACAAAGAAAAAGCCCATAACAACGGGCTTTTTGCAAAATGAATTTTAAAATTAAAGCATTTTGTTGTAGAATTCAACGACAAGTGCTTCGTTGATTTCT